>Ga0228711_1001629_pt1 | contig 33465 bp, 19 predicted proteins | sample MedpolnodulmetaG_2_FD_177996 | JGI IMG/M metagenome (GOLD analysis project Ga0228711, IMG submission 177996) | Root nodule microbial communities from Medicago polymorpha collected in Santa Monica, California, United States - brown nodules | ecosystem: Host-associated > Plants > Roots > Nodule... | reverse complement strand
TCCCATATACTTTACTTGTTCCTCAGATAACCCCAAACTTGCAGGGAGACATGCTCCCGTATACTTTAAGTTTTTTTTTGAAGGAATTTGGTCCCTTAAGTTATTTGTTGGTTACATTTTGGTCCCATAAGTTATTAACGTTACGTTTTGGTCCCTTAAGTTATAATTTGTTAGTCAAATAAATCCTTTCCGTTAAATTTTGTAAAAAAACTGTTAATCTTCTCATTAAACCCATAATTTATCACTCCTTCATCATCAAAACCCAAAACTCATCACCCATTCATCTTCATCATTAAAATGGAATTGGTGTTTTGTGTGATGTATGTACGTTTAAAATTATTATAAATTATAGAAAACTTAAGGTTATCAAAATGTTAAACATATGTGAAGGAAAGTGTCAAAAGTCAAAAACTCTATGTTCTTTTTTTTTTTTTGAAAATAAAAAAAAAACTGTGTTCTTGATCATACACAAAATTCTCAGGCAAATAATCTTTAAACAATATTTAAAGTTTGTTATTGTTGAGTATAGCCAATAGTTACTGATATTAATGTAACTGAACGGTAAGTATTTAAATAATAAATATAAGTTTGTATTCCATAGTTCCTAATTTTGAGATTAATACAACGAAACTACAAATGCTATAAAATCGTAAACGTGGCACATAATTTTGTTTTCAAAACAATGTATATTCATTCGTTTGTGTTTACTATAATTATTTTATTGAAAGTGATTAACACTCAATATTTTTTTAAGTAAAAAGATAGCATAATCTTTATGGACAATGAAATGATGTTTATGAAAGAAATATTAATAAGTGTTTACTATACTTGTTAGTGAAGAAATATTTTATGCCGTTTTTCTTGACCTCAACAGCATGAAAGCCTTCAAAAAAACTTGTAAACTCAAATTTTTGACTCAAAAACATCTGTAGAGAGAAAATATTGATTCTCATTTTATGATTTAATGAAAGAGTTAACCGAGTTCCATACAAATATCACTGAGCTTTTTTATATGTGGAGTTCACCAAAGTATTGAGCTCGACTTGAAATAGCCAATAGTACTAATTTAATAATATGCATATTTTTTAAACTTTTATGCCATAAATATCTCTAAGATGTAAAAGATGCTTGATATGAAAGTTAATTTTTTTTTCTCAGCTTATATTCTGTAAAAACTTTGATAAAACACAATCAACGCATTGGCATTACATAGGCAGCAGTGTTGCTCCATCAAGACATTACATTATTACGCGGATGACACCACAAGAACCAACACCTTCATCACCATAACTAAACAGCTTCAAAAACAAAGTTGTCTAAAGTGAAAAGTAAAGATTTAATGGTTACAATTGCAAACATGACACGATCAAATCATATATTCAAAGTCACAACTTTCCAAGCATGTTAGGTTGGAACACCCAGCTGGGAGTGTAATGGAATTTCATTATTTGACAACTTCCCAGTCTAAAGGTGAGCTAAATATTTTAGTGACAATAATCTACAAACAAGAAACAACATAATGTCCATTTGTTCGAAGCTTAAATATAAATAGTCAATTTAAAAGGAAATCAAATTTTCAACGCCCCATTGAAGAAGGTAATAACTTCAACTAGAGCTTGAATCATCAACCTTTGCTGCTGCAGATGCATAACTAACACTACTATCCCTTGTACTATGGCATTGACTAGACTGCTCGTAGCGAAGAAATTTGATTTTTATCTTTGATGAGCAGTTCATCAGCATCTGATAAATTTGCAAAATGATGAAAGTAAATATGATAACAGCATAAAATAGAAAAACTAATTTAATGTGGTAAGCTGCAACAGATATGGACCAGAAACACCACATACAGATATATGCCCTTCACTATTTTATAAAGAAACTCAATGAACATTTTTAAGATACGGTTTCAGATAAAAATACATTTAGCTCAAAGCATAATATTGACAACAATACAATAGTAATATTATCATGTATTGAAACTGTGCTAGTTCAAGTGTTTCCTGATTCCCATTATAAATGCTACTTGCTAGAACATCCTTAAACCTTGACAACAATGGATGAGGATTCCATTAAAAACTTTTAAACTTTAAGGACCAAACTGAAAATTCATTGAAATTATAAGGACCTTAACGCTATAATTTGACCTAAAATATAATCTGACCTAAATTATAAGAAAACATGATTTTTGACCTAAATTATAAGAAAACATGATTTTATAACAATATCAACAACAATGCAATAAATCTACATCCATGAAAATTTATAAGGAACTTACATGGAGAAAAACACTAATTGGATGACGTCCACAGATTGTATTGTCATATTCTGACAGATACTTTTTGAATGAATCGGGGTCTCCAGTTTCAATGATATCCATGCCCATCTTGTCCAAGGCCTCAATGGATTTGTAAATAGGCCCATGTTTTTTGTCATAGTGCATGTAATTGAATCTGACATAATATACCAGTCACAAATCACGCGATCAATACAAGCTTCAAACTGTTGATGGATATGAGATATCCATCAGAATACATAGACATGGACAATAAGAAGAGATAGTGTACTATAAACATTGCCAATGAACGGTCACCACTGGAGCATATCTTAACAAAAAAAAATCATAATAACGAAGTATATTATTTGAAGTTTAGAAAACATTAAGCATCTAACAAGTAATATCAAGTAAATAAACCATAGAAAACATAACTGGTTTCTAAATGTTTGCTTTGCGCGTTATTGTGTTTTTTTAGCATTTCTCAGACAAAAGTTGTAAATTGCAAGAGTATACCAAGAAAAGAAAGAAAGAAATAAGGTAGTTCAACATGTAAGAAAAAAAGTACATACCGAGATCCCCAGTGACAAAAATCTGATGAAATAGAGAAGAAATTAGTGGGATCGTCGACAAATTGAGCAAGAATCTGTCCATACATAGCTTCATTCTCAGCACTAACTGCACCAACTAAAATTGGTACAATTTTCACTGGGTGCCTGCGCCAATATTCAAACTCAGTCTCTGTGGCAAGTTTCAAGAACTGGAACCCTTTAAATATAATAAAACTTACCCTTCAAATACTTTAGCAAGATATGGCAAGTGCATTTCCATGCTATGTTCAGCTTCATCAACTCGAATATCCATTGTTTCAAATTTTCCCGTAGCTTTAAGCTGCTCGTTTACTGGTAAAACAATGGAAAATTAAATGTGTAATGAGGAAAGACAGAAGCCAACATTGAAGTCAAACAAAATGAATCAGTTCAAATAATTTACACATATCCATAGCTCAGATAGAAGACTATTGATTGTAATTATAATGATCAGATACTTTTTCTTCATTACTTCATATAGTTTCCTCATATAGTTTAGTAATTTCCTAATATCCTTTTCCTGAGAGATCCTCTCTTGAACATAAATATGTAGAATTATAGTATAATTTCAATTTTCAATACAACAATTCATATTCATATATCATACAATTATCACTACCTTCCAAATCAATAGGTAGGTCCCCAATGGGTGTCTTGTAGACTGTTGCAGTTGAAAGAGCACATTTTGGGGTGTAATAGTGGTGAGAAGGACCAAGTAGGAAAACACGTTTGCTGAAATCACAAAATCGAAATAAAATAATAGCAACATCAGCAACAACAACAATCCATAAGTTACCAGGAACAAGTCAGAGGAACAGACAAGAAATGAACTTACATGTTAGATGGATCAATGTTTCCAAAGGCATAGGCAGCAGCACGTCCTGAATACGAATAACCTGCATGTCTAACACAACATTCCAGTGCATCGCAAACACATTAGCATTGTTTCTCTCAAAAATCATAAATAAATAAAGCAAATTGAACTGCTCTAAAACTTGGAATCCAAAAGGATATTTGAAAAAACAACATCAGACCCTTAAGTTTTCAATCAAGGGTTACATTACAAGTCTAATACATTCACTTACGGTGCTATAACTCCACGCACATCAGAAGACTTGGTTAAACCACACGAATTCAGCCATCCTTCCAGTTCTTCGGAAAGCTGCTTAGCTGAAAAATATAAATTAACAAAAACATAAGACAGAAATATCAAATTGAAATTTTGCTGGTCACCAAGGTTTTAAATCAAGCTTGCATCACAATCTTTAATACTATAGAGAATCACAGTCAAATGCAACCACAATTGAAGTCGCACAAATTGGGGGCGATCTTTGATACTATCAGTAATCACAGTCAAATGCAGCTAATGCAACCACAATTGTATCACAAGTTGGGATTGCAAAGCCATCAATAACAACTAGAGTGAAGAACACTTCAATTTCCTCAAAGCTTCATAGTTCTTGAAAACGTTTCAACCCATCAAATCATATATACATTATTAAAAATTCAACCATATATTAAAAATAACAGAGCATTAATTAAAATTCCGCGATTACAATCTAGGTCGCGACATAAGAGTGTTTAATCCTACTGAAATCTCAATGCAATTGAGTTCATATTTAACTGTGATTCTCCGCATCAAGAATCACACTACGCCGCAATTATTTAAAAAAAAAAAAACAAACTTTAACCACCCCCAATAGAAATAAAAACTAAAAATTCAAAGTTTAACCATCCCAATTGAATTAATAACAAAAAAACACTAATTGAAAGGTGAAACCCTAATTTTTTTTAATCTTGATCATAAAAATTAAACTAGAAAATTCTTAAATGAATAGAAATCAATGATTGATTGAAGAAACTTACGATTGTCGGTGTACCAAGAACCAGCATGGGATGGTTTTCGGATTTTGGTGACCATGGTGAAAGAGGATTTGAGTTTTTGATAAAACCCTAAAATTGAAGAAGAAGAAGAACGAGTTTTTGTTTCAGTTTTAGTTTCTCTGACACGCTCCACGATTCTTTCTGTTTCAGCTAAGTTACTTGCTACAACAAAGTTGGTGCAATCTCTTTCATTATTATTACACTTTCTCTTTGCGTCTGGTCACTGGTGTTGCTTTTAATACTAGAGCTAGAAAGAACAAGGACAACACTTTACGCAAATCCCCATGTTTTTATTTTGGGAATAAAATTGATCAAGAAAATAGCAGTACTAGGTAAATTTGATGATGGTGTTGTATTTTTAGAAAAGAAAAACATTATTAGCTACTAAAATAAATATTTCATCCGATTTAAAATGAATGTCGTTTAAGGTTTTTACACGTATATTTAAAAATGTTAATTTTAAATAGAGAGGGTAACAAAGTTTATTCTTTTTTCTCTAAAATAGAGGGAGTAACAAAGTTTTTTTTTTCTCTAGTTGAATTTTATCATGATTTTAAATTTGAATCAAATCAAATCAAAATTGATTTAAATAAGATTTAACTTTTCCATCAAAACTTATTCGAGACTAATTAAATAATTCTAACAACTCAAATTTGAGGTAGTCCGTGTTTGGTTTCCGTTGTTTCACCTTCAAGTATGTCATACCATGTTCTCAGGTATTGTCGGCTTTAGATCATTGAGTGAGTCTTCACAGTTTTGTCATTTATAAAAGGTGTCTCATTAAGTCGAGGAGTGTGAGTATTGTATATAAACTATTATTATTTTCGATTTCCATGCAATCAACAAACTGACTCATGCAACAAGCAGGCATCAGTCCACGGTTAGGCCAGATCAGAGACTTGGCCTTGGGGATACTAACCCGGCCAAGTGGAGCCCATATCAAAGACTTAGCCTCGAAGGAGGAGGGGGTGCTAGGGGTAGGGGCATGTTGTTACCTTAGTATTTGTGTACTTTTGTATCGTTTATGTTGGGATTTGCATCGTTTGACCATGATCACTGAATATTTGTTCTGAATAATTTACATAATGTATAATATGTTGTGTTTCTGTTTTAACATCGATGTGTGCCAATAATATAGTTTGATTTGTGTTGCAAAATCGGCGTAAATTTGCCCAAACAATGTGTGTTCAATGTCACAAATAACACTCAGTCTTTGTGTCGAAACATTTCCTGATTATATAATGATATAAACCTGCATTTTACGCATTCGGATTATATAATTCTAATGCGTCAACATATGGACAACAATTACTTTTTCAAACTGGTCTGATATGGGATTTGACACGGTTTATATTATATAATTCAACTACTAATATTTTTTTGGATTATATAACCTAAGCCATTTGAAAAAAGAATTAGACGATCAGAGTAGTTGGTATGTGTTCTTTTTCAAGCTGTTCAGATTATACTCCAAAAAATAGTGTAAATGGTTCGGAATATAGAGGGTGTGCGAGGATGAGAAAAGAAATTCTCCTAGTGGAAAGGTAGATGGATTTCCCTATTTTTTAAATAGATCTCATAAATTTATCAATATCTCACATAAATTTGATAGAAACGTTTCTACCACACAACTTAGTGGAATGTTGATGTCATTTCTCAACTATCTGATTGCGTTCCATTAGGAGACAGGCTCCTCGTCTTGGATGGTAAAGTTTCAATGTAAGATGGTGTAGTTGCAATGCACTCCCAACATGCAACTGCAGGCTTCAAAAAGATTTGTATAGTAGTGGAGGGATATAGAAGTTGGAGTGAGAATCTGTTAACAAAATAACAATCAACAGATATTAAAAAAATCAAGAGTTAACTGAATACAAAATGTGGTGATTTAATCTCTTTAGCCTTTGCTGACTGTAGCTTTGGTAGTATTCTGTTTTTCTTATCATATCACCAGAAAACATATGCATAACTCAAAATCTTAAAAGACTGATCAAAACTGTTTTTAACTCACCCCCACATGAACAAAAGTTAAGAAAAGCCAAACTAATTGTGTAACACTGGTGTCAAGAAATGTTGCTAAATAAAATGAAAAACATAGGCAATTCAGCTTAAATACTCGACAAAACAAAAGAAATATGTACAGTTCAAGAAGGGGACAAATATGAGCCACCTACTTGATATTCCAACACGAGAACCCAGTGTGAAGAACAACATCAGTGACAAATATGATGACAAATGCAGTGTACTATACAATACCGGAAGAAATAAAATTGTATAAATGACAATTTTACAACTTAAATAATCATCAAACCCCATCAAGCTGAATATTTTTATTGTGTTTGCAAACTGAACAAATCCAATCACTCATTACCTTCAAACCAACAAATGGAATCATATACTGACTTTACAACAGCAAAAACCATCAGAACATATAACCCCTCCTGATTTTACAACAGCAAAAACCATCATAACATATACCCACCTCTAATGGCAAATAAAATACTATAACCAATCTTTCTAATCCTAGTATCCCAATCTCTACAAAACTGATATCGGAAAAATAATTCAATCATAGCACCCATCACAGAGTTGACAAAATGAAGAACAAATCCCTGCAATCAAAAGGAACATAAATCCATTCAGTCTTTATGATTTCATCAATGTCATCCTTGGTAAAAATGTATAACTGAATTAAAGAAAACAGAACAAGAAGATTAAATAAAATAAACTGGTCAAAATTATATGGAAATATTGAATATATTAAAGGATGATTAAGTGGAAAGTTTCCACTTAAGTGCAATTCTATTTGAATAAAATAGACCATTGGAAAGTTGTTCTCTAAAGCTACTGTTTAGTCAATCCATCCATCTTGTATAACCAGACAATGAACATGTAGGCATAGCAGTCGATCAAATGATTTAAGTCGTCTTAAGCTAACTGGCTTCAATCTTATCTTAAGCCCCTAACGCCAAAAACCAACAACAATTTGCAGGGGACACGTCAAAAAAAGCCGGTGACCATTATGAAACAGCATATCAAAAACAGTAACTAGAGTTCAAACTATCAGATTTCATAAATGTCAAAAATCTGTAATTTAAAATTAATACACACATTCCTATTTAACAATGAGATTTGAACCTATGACCACATGCAAACTATCCAAACCCAGTCCTAGTGGCCAACATAATACATTAATACCTCTTTGATTAATCAGCTGAATTAACAATTGCATATTTTTAGAAGAGTTTATTATAACTTACTGAATGGCCATTACCCAATTAAAAGTAAAATCATCTCCTAAACCTATATTTAAAAATAAATCACCAACAAAGCACCAAGCTTGGCAGTACCACTTCAAAACGTAAAGTCCATTAGTTTTTGCCTATTTTTCCTTCTTGGTCTCTACTGTACTCTCTGTGGTACGATTGATATTCTCTATTTCTTTTTTCATTTGAGTACGTAATTTTAAGGCCGTTGACAATGTCAACCATTACCCAAAATGTTTTGGGTAGTAGGACTAATACATTTTGGATTAGGCGAGAAGCATTTCTATATTTAATACATACCCTGAATCTTAAACAAGACCTATTTCTCACACAACCTCGTCATAAATCAATACAGGATACAGATTAGAACATGATAATCCTTTTCCCTAGCTGAGAATATAGAGCATCCAAACTAGTTTAAAACCTTAACAATAACTTGCTTCTGCAAAACCACATTACATCATAGACTGTACAAGAGTTTTGCCATCAACATCAAATTGTGATTCCACTAAGCATGCAGATATCATTTATCAATTTGTTTATTGACCTAAACTGTAGATTCTAGAACATAGGCACACCCAGATAACTATATTTCTTTAAGTAAAAGTTACCAAAACTTTTACTATCTTCGCTAGATAGTTACTAAAACAAATAGAAACTATTCAGAAATAATCTCTCCATTACTATTAGTATTATGAATACGGAAAGCAAAACCAAACAACAGAAAAGACAACACCTGTTGCGATTATGAGCAAGTCCAGAAATAACCACTTAAATGTTTAACCAACAGAAAACACAGTATATAATTCCATGAAACATAAAACAACAATTTTAATAAAAGGTATAACCTTTTAAAACTTTTATATGCTAAAAAATCTCACTATATTTTTAGAAAAATTTAGAAGATCTACTGCCATAGGAACATGCAGAAAAAAACTGTAGTACAGGCATTGTATTCTTACTCACCTGCCTTGGAATGGAATGTAGAAGCCTTCAAAAATATTGAAGAGTAAAACAGGAGCGCTATTTTTGCCTCTAAAGAATGACAAACCAGAGAAGAAAACTTAAAATTGTTCCAGGATGTAATGGAGTCTTGGAACACGCCGACGAAACAATGGTTCAAGTCGGAAAGTTGGAACATCAAACTGCCACCCATCATACATCTCATTCCATGCTTGCACTATGTCATCAATTTTGAACCCTGTAATCATGAAAATTGGTTTGTTAGTTCCCTAAAATATTTTAAACTTAAAAGGCATCTGATAAATACACAACAGTCAATAATGTTTCCGCAACCCGTACCTTCCATTGCTGTTTCATTAGAACAATGGTTCTTTATCATGACACCAATGTCGGTTGTAGAAGCTCCAGCTAGTTCAAACTTTTCAACAGCGACCTCCAAACATTCCTCCCAAGTTGGTAGTCCTAGCTTAAATTCCACAACAGAACGCTCGTACAATAAGGTGCCCCATAAAAGGTATATTTGTATCCTCATCTTTGAAGCCTGCTCTTCAGCTTCTTCAGAAGAAACATCCCTGAAAAGACCGTGCAAGCCCATTTTCTCTAACTGTGCATTATATTTATCTAACTTAGAGAGTCCATTCAAACGCTGTTCCTCAATCTCCTCCCACATCAACATCCCTTTTTCCATGCTGTCCTCTGCCTTGTTATAGAGCTGCAGAACCTCCTCAAAAGGACCAACGTCGATATTCTTATTGTTTGCAATTAAATAACACCAGCATAACTTTGCTTGCTCAAACTGCTGATACCCAAGAGCTAGGAGTCCCTCGTAGAAGTCCGGTTTGATTTTCACAGATTCTTCGTATCTCATTTCTGCTTCCTTGTACTCCTTCGTAGCCCATTCATATCCAGCTTTAACATGCTCGAGAGACGCTTCTCTCAACCCGTCTTCCTGAAAAGGCACTCGCCTCCTTGCCTTAGACAAGTGAACATTCCCCCAATTAAACAAAGCCAAAGCAGCCATCTCTTGAAACTTATCCGCAGCAATATCAAACAGCTCTTGAGCACCATCATTCGTCACTGAATCCTCCATCGCCTCCGAATATATCTTCATCCCAACCTCATGAATATCCAGATACGAATCAGAATCAAACCCAACATGGTTCTTAAACAGCCTCGCAAACTGAACAAGCCATTCCTCCACAGTAATCATCCTATTACCCCCAACACCCTTATCTCCTTCTCCAACCCCATTCTCCCCTCTCACCTCACCACTACTTGACTTTTCATCATAACGCGGCTCCATATCAAAATCCACCTGCGTAATATACAGCCGAATCGAACCAAGCACATGACAACCCTCAGCTAACCTCAACTCAGAAGTAGTAGTAATAGTAACCAAATCACCTTCCCTGTCCTTATACTTCACAAGAACACCCTTTAACCCCGGAAACCTATCCCTTATCACATCTCTCACCAACTTCATACTACAATTCACCGGCAACTGTGCCCACCTAATATCCTCTCCATATATCAACTTCACAGTCCTAGTAACCGCTTTATCTTCCTTAACAACTTCCTTACTACCCTTATCCTTATCCGTAACCTTATCCTTCGAATCTTTACCCTTCACCTTAACACTAACATTAACATTTCCAACATTGGCGGCTTTCTTCTCAGTAACATTCTTACTTTTCCTCTCTTCCTCGCCTTCTCCTTTATGCCCTTTCTTTTTCTTATTAATCTTCTCTCTAACAACTTTCCTAAACCGCGCAGCAGGAGGCTCTACTTGCTGAATAGCAGCCAAAGCAATCTCAGTCTCATCAATAGTAATCCCTTTCTCCTCCATAGTAATCCTCAAACTATCAAGAATCTCCAACGCAGTTGAATTATTCGGCTCAGCATTCAAAACAACTCTAACATCTCTCATAGCCAAATCCAACCGATTCAACGCCTCGTAACACTTAGCTCTTCTAAGAAGAGCTTTACTATACCTCGGCGAAACTTGCAGAGCAAGATTGCACTCGTTAATGGCTCGAGGGTATTCGCCAAGACCCAATTGCATATAACACATGGCCATGTTGGTGTGAAGATGTGCAACATCTATGTGGTTTTTGGGTAAGAGTTTGAGGGCTTTTTCGTACTTTAACATAGCTCCTTCGTTGTCTTTTTTTTGGAAGAAAAGTTTGTTACCTTCTTCTCTTAATTCTTGTGACATGTTGATGAACATGGCTGTGTCATCGTCGAATGATGTTGAACGTTCGTAACCTTTGTTCTTGTTGTTGTTGGATTTTGGTGATTCATGTTCCTTCTTTTTTCCAGCTGGTTTTCCCATCGATCTATGAATCAATAATCAATTTTTCAGCTGAATCAAATAATAATCAGAGAGATTTATTTGAAATTGAAGATTTTTTTTTTATGAAATGAAAAATAAAAATCAATCTTTAGGACCAAATGAATGAAGTTGTAATGATTCGTTGTGTGGCTGTTGTGTGTAGGTTAGGGTTTGTTTGTGTTCTTTTCTTTTATGTGAAGTCAACGTGGATGGATTGGAGGGTGTAAAAGGAAGAATGGAGTGGCCTAAAATAAAAGGGTGGGTGCTTTTGTTCTTTAGGAAAATTGGGGGGAAAGGACTAAACGACACATAAAAATGGGAAAACGCTGTGATTATGGCCCACTTTCAGTGGCTTTTGTAGTATATATATATATTCCTTCATTGCTGAATGTTAATGTTGGAAAAAATATATCCGATTCAAGGGTTGATTAATATGAAAATCAATTTTACCATCGAATAGCACGGCTTCAATTAAAGTCAAATTAAGCTTCTATATAAACTAACACACATAAATCGATATTAAGAGAATTCGAACATATGATTTGAGATTAGCATAATCTATGATTTCAAACGTTGGTCATTTGGTGATTGCTATGTTAATTAGTAATTGTGTATCATGCTTTGTGTGATGTTTGAACACGTGGACTTTTTCCTCTTTGATTGTTTTTTTACATTTGACATTTTCATGCTCATATTCATAGTGAGACAAACAAGAATTGGTCTTGTCTTTTTCACGGCGGCTGTACTGTTGGGTCTGGGAATATTCCTTTATTTTAGTCATTACAAAAATTTGGCATGATTAACTACTGTAATACTTTTTCACTTTCGATCCTATGTAGCATACTCTTCCTGTGTTTTACTATATGTATGTATGCCCTCTACCCCTGCAAGATGGAATTGGACTTCTAAAATCTGAGTTCAATATTTATTTATTTTTTACGGTGAGTTCAATATTTGTTTGTTGCATACAAAGATTGCAAATTATGTATGGAATTGGACTCTTTGTCCATAAAGATTGTAATTATTTTTTGTTTCCAATAAATTCTCTCCACGAGATAATCCAATCTAATTTGAGGCGTATCAAAGATTAAATGAGTGTAGTTTTCTTTCGAAGTGGGGCCATAGGTAACGAGTAAAACCATACCTTGCAAATACAAACAAATATGGGAATTCATGGATACAAAAATAGAGTATATATGCTACAGATAAAATATTTGGAAGAAAAAAAAACTGATATTGTTGGTTATAAAGCTGGAAAGTGTCACTATTTACATGGCGAAGTAGTTACAACTGTCAGACATGTCAACCCTCAAAGCCGACCGCCTCAGTGGCATAGAATTATTTTACAAGTTAGAACAATGCATGTTTGCTATTTATAAGCTGTCAACAATGATTATTTTTGTGCCCACCTTTTCTTTTTCAACAGTAAAGTAGGTACAAACTAAGGTGTATTCCTCCAAAAACAGAAAACTAAGGTGATATTAAGAAGTGATGTGTTAGCTTCATAGAAATAAGTTTTACTGAAACCTTCAGACAATTATCACCAGCCACCTTCTTCCTTTATCTTGTTCTTTTCTCCTTCCAAACAAAGGCTCATATTCACTGTATCATTTCTGGTATAAAATGGCTGTGAAAGTAACTTTACCTATAAGGAAAAGAACCGTGAAGATGAGATGTTTTCTTTACAGTTCCAGCAGCAAGACAATAAACCAAACATTCCTGTCTCCACAGGATGTCCAATGTCCCTTTCTCGCTTGTGTAGCACTCTGACAAACTCATCTGTACTTAGGTTTCCGTCTCGATTTGTATCAAACAAATGAAAAACAATCTCAACCACGTTGTCCGAGAGAGATATGCCGCAAACCTGAAATTGAAACGAATAAAATATGAACTTACTATCTCGGCCATATATCTAAATCAAATTAAAAAAATATGAAGGATATATAACTGGGGGATAAAACAGTTAACCCCTAAACGTCACTATTAAGTTAAGCATAAAAACAATCGTAAACTTCATACATGTGACGCTGCTCGCTGAAAATCATCTCTCGTCAACAGACCATTTACTTTTCCAAAACTGAAAAGAGCTAATGATAATGGAAGTAAATTTTTCCGTAGCTCTGCAAAGTTTTTGAAATCCTCAAATGTGATGCGGACATCCTTAAAGCATGGCTCATTATTCAGTTCATCAACCCGTTCAAGCAACTTGCCTAGATGACTCATGTCGGCAGAAGCAACCATGGAGAGTGCAAAGTCCTTGGCTGAAATTGTTTTTCGAGATTTGTAATCATAGTGATCAAACTCCAGTCTCAGAATCTACATAAATATCGTAGATTGTCATGGAAAATCACTTCTGTGACCATTGTAAAAATTAATATTTATAGCAAATCAAAAGGAATCTTATATCCATATGTAGTTTGTAGTATGAATTATAATTCACATGAGAGAAATACTGGCAAAATACTCTTCGTCACACATTCTTTAAAAAATTATTCATTTTCTAAAAATACAATTTAATTTCCTAGTTAACAGATCAACTTCTTATTAGTATGGTGACTTCTTAAAATCTTAAAGAATGTACAATATTAAAATATATTAGGGAGTGTTGCTATACTAGTTCATGTAGAAGCATATGCTTCAAGTATCTTGTTAAATTGAAACCATGTGTAATGGCATCATGCAGACTTCTAAGCATTTTCACTTCCCTTCTAAGCATTTTCACTTCCCTTTTCCTTGTCTTTCCTTTTCTAAAAGATCAAAGTAAATATAAAAGACATCATACCATAACTGACAGGCGTAATTCCAGATAATTGCAAACAATAAGAGTTCTTATAACAATCACTGATTATATATAGAAACATATACGAGTTTTCTCAGTTTTAATGCTACTATCACAGGTAACAACTGCCACAACGTTAATAATAATATTATAAAACATAAAAGAATTCAAGGATTTTCAATGAACAATTATTAAAATTGCTGTCCCCTGAAGCGTGTGAAGCCCAATTTTTACAGAATTAACCCTTAAAATAGATATACATAGTAAGACTTCATTGCTTGATTTAAGTTTGGCACAGAAAAATACTTAGTAGATATGACTTCATTATTTTTTTAACCCATAACACCAGAATAATTTGATTTTATCATACCCCGTGTCTCTTTTTTATTCCTTCTTTGAATAAAAGAAAGAGAAGAGCTTACAGTGCATTTGGAAGATAAAGAATCCTCCCTAACATAAGAGCAAAACACCAGAGAGAGGGTAGAAGCTTGAGTAGAGCCAAAGCCTAGTCCCTCAACATATCCATTATCCATAAAATAAAATCAATCAAAACCATAATGACATATGGTGAGAATGAAATAGGGAAAACTTACTTCATCATGCAAGTCTTGCAAAAAATTTACGAATTTATCAAGTTGGAGGCAGCCCTTTCCATCTTTACCGAAAAAGTATTCCAACAGCCCTCCATTTTCCACGGAATCATTCACCTTTAGGCCAGTTCGAAGTCCATCCCTGTGTTGAACACCTTGTCGATGATGAGATCGCATCAATGCCATCACTTTCTGGAATTCCTCCTTAGTTATCTCCCTGTAAATGTAAACTGGGAAAGTTAATTAATGTTATCAGATGAGGTGGTAAATAGGGAATGATCAAGCTCCCACTGGACTAAAAACCCAGTTGACACCGCAACTTCACCCAAAACCTCAATGATTAGGCATGTGCCATGGATCTATTTTCATAACATTTTCATTTAGCTCATTTTAAGTAAAGTGGGACTTCATTGCTTAAACTTGAATTTCTAACAGAAGTGAAGTGAGACTTCATTGCTTAAACTTGAATTTCTAACAGAAAATGGTACCAAAATTTCAAAGAAGTGCCATGAGCACTCACCCATTATTGTCCACGTCAAACATTTTAAATGCCACAGAAAAGCTTGATTCTGGGATGCTGAGTAGTGTTACAAAAAAGATATACCTGCTCCATAGAAAAATAAGAATATTATGGACACAGACAAAAATCATAAAGAGAAAAAGTGGAATGGAGAACAAAATTAGCCTAAGAGCCTTGGATAAAGTGTCACTAGGTCCGCTTGTGGACTGCTTGGTCCTAGAACCAGATCCTACTTAGGTTGCCTTGCCTCAACTCTATCCTAGTTCATTGCCCACAGCAGGACTAATAAGTCCTTTGTAAACGGAAAAAAAATATATAACAGAGAACATGATAATTAGAGAGAATATAGTATACTCACTCTTTAAAAGATATAAGCCCATCATTGTTTACATCAAAAAGCATAAAGAATTCTGAAGGAGAACATCGTAAATGGCCAGGGCTTCTTTCTCCTCTCAAGTATCCATCTCTAACAAGGTGAGATTCAGATGGAGGGAAAACAGGAACTACAGCTCTCATTAGGTCTGCTGGTATCATGAGTACTTCTCCTTCTGGTGATCGATGAGATGCGAAGTATTCAAAAACCTTAATGAAAAAGAGTAAAGATTGTCAATGTGCATATCAAACTTCAAAAGGAACCAAAAGAAACCATTAGTTTCATTCAATGTAGTGTAAAGTTTAAGTTTGGTTTTTCTTGCTTACGAACAAGCCCGTGAAGTCATCAGATATCTTTTGGTATCGAAAATGGTGGAAGAATGACATAGTTCCCTACTAGGCCACAACTTTACCTTTCAGCTAAAAACATACATAAAAAAGGGAGAATTGTTTTAGCTTTGGAGAAAATTAGTTACATATTATGTCCCAGGCCCAACTAATCAACTATGACAATAACTAGCTATTATTCCAAGAGTGTGGTTTGGAAATACATATTCGTATATTACGAATACATATACATATTTGTTTATTTTGCATGTTTTAATTTGCCTTTCAGTAAAATGAAACACGGCTTGTGATGAAAACATACCTAACTTTAAATCATTAGATATGATGAAACTAATAACATAAATTGGAGGATATGTCAAAAGATGACAAAAGATGTTTATTGAACGCTATTGAGGATAGGTTACAGATGATTGATTACATCAATTCAACTTCGAGTTAGTTCGTCTGTACTTCAGGATAAAGTGATTTAAAAGTTAAATAGAAAAGTAAATTTTATGATTATTCGGTCAAAAACTTTTAATTGCAAAGAGACATATTTTTGGAATTAATTGATATACAGTGTCATGTAATGAGAACACTCTATTTTTCATGTCATGCCCTTAATTTTAAAAAAGGGTTATAAATGATGAATGGTGTGCCAAAATAATGATTTTTTATCGGAGGTCTGGTTTACAATTACACTTCATAAGTTTTAATCCATTTTCCATGTACCATCAATTACAAAATGCACTTGCAAAAGTAGGATGATGTGGCAAAATTTTAGATTTTTTTTTGAGGGAAAATTTTTAGATTTTATTGAATGTCAAAATAAAAATAGTTTAGACAAATAGTGCATATGCTCATTACATCCATTTTATCATGTCATACTATCAATTTTACAATACACTTACAAAAGTAGGGTGATGTGGAAAAAATTATGTTGGATGTCTGTATAAAATTGATTGAGTTTGATGTTGATACACTATTATTCATATGTGCAACTTTAAAAATAGCTATGATTAAAATCAGGCAGTTTGAATGATTTGACAATTATGAATTTATGATTGATGATAGTGTAATACACAGAGAATGTATACTCCATCCAAACTCGATCATAAGCAAATGTTAACTAATCCATCCACATTTAATGTTATTATTCCAAAAATTCCTTTAAACAAATTCGTAAAAGTTGGGTGAATTAAGCATTATACTTAGGGTAAATTAGTAAATGCATTTCATTTTTAATTTTTATCTTCTACATGAAATCAAGAAAATTAAATGAATCAAACCAGTACAACTCTTAATTAAGTAATTTTTGCTTATAATTGAGTTTAGAGCTAGTAGTATGAATAAAATCCAAATTTAATTACAATGACAATAGATTTCCTTTAAATACTTACCAAAGATGGATATCTATTGAAATTAGACACAAAAATTCTAAAATCTAAACATTATCTAACATATTGATATGTTTATGTGTGGATATATACCTTTTCGGGAGGACTTCGCAATCGAATACGCTTCTCATAATTGAAGAAAACCTTTCTCCTATACGCTTCTGCAATTCATAAACCAAAAAAACGAATCGCAATTCAAAAATAAATAAATATTATATTACATTTTTCATCAATTCGAATTAACATTTTAAAATTGAATTCAAAAATTGCGGGAGAGAAAAAGAAACTTGCCTCGAAAAAGGAAGGCTCCGGAAGTTTCAGGAAGGAAGAATTTGGTAAGAAATGAAGGTGAATTCAGTGTTGACCGGTCAACGACGGAAGAGATTGAAGATTGAAAGTGAGTTGAGTCAAAGTCGGTGGTGTAGAAAACAAACCCTAGACTGGTGCCGGCGATAATAGCGGCGAAAACACCGTTGCGAGCGTTGAGTATCGACGGCGAAGAAGATGAAGTATGAAAGATTTGGAGGCGTTGGATTGAGAAATGGTGGAAGAAGTGTGAGGTGGAATTTCTGAGAGTGGAAAGGAAAGACATGATCAAAGTGGTGCTTGTTCCGGTGGGCGTAGACTCAAATAGGAAAAAAAATGTTGCTAGTCTTATAGGAGGAAATTGATAAACCCCACCAAAAACGTTATACTAGTAATAAATTGTTATTAATGGTTAGGCTTTGTCTCCGGTTAATATTTCAGATGATTTAACTCAGTTTAATTCTTTTGGTGGTTTTTTAAACGAAAGAAAGACATTATTCGTTTAGTTTAGATTGGGTCTTATGGAAAGAAAGAAATGTTAGAATCTTCAAAAATTCAAATAATACTATTCACCACTTGCTTGACAACATTAAGGCTCAATCTTTTGGTTGGTTGAAAGCGAAGCACAAAAATCTTACTTTTGACTACCATTCGCTGTGGGTCAATCCTTTAAATTTCTTGTAGTAATTCTTCTTATTTTCATCTCGGTGTCCCTTACATGTATCTGATGTAACTTGAATTTTCTCTTTGCTTCTCTTCAACACACCTTGTGCGGTGAAAGTAAAGAGATTTGTTTAATGAAATTCCATTTTAACTTCTTCAAAAAAAATTGTTATTAATTTCCCTTTCAAAAAATATTGTTATTAATTTCATCTATTGAGATTACTTATTAAAAGTTTTTTTTAATAAGTAGATTAGATTTATGTGAATAAATACGTAGTGAAAATTTAAAAACTGTCTTATGAAAAATGAGGAACAAAATGTTATAGAATTTCTTAAACCAATAACTTTCCTTAAAAAAAAGTAAATTAAAGTAAAAAAACTAGTAACTCACTTGTATCTATGCACCGGTCCCGCAGTGACGCTGGTTTAGTATTTCTTTTCTAACCAGCAACTCACTTTTTTTTTGAAGGAACGAGTAACTCACTTGTATTTATGCACCGGTCCCGCGGTGGAGCTGGTCTAGTATTTCTTTTTCATACGTTCTGTATCAAATAATTTCATTGCTTAGTATTTATGGCCGAAACGATTTCGATTGATAAATTATTTTCTTTGCAAAAGCTTCATTCATTGTAAATAAATTATAAGCAGGAATATGTATATATTAAATTTAATGAAAAAAAGATGAGTGGTTATTTTATTGTCATATAGGCAAATGTATACTTTTGTAGCTTAACCAGACTGACCAATTAATACACATGTTGATAAATCATCCACATAAAAAGGTTTCTTGTAACTATAGTAACCGATAAACATTGCAAAAGCAATGACTTTATTGGAACATTCTGATATTCTTCTAAAAAATTCAAACTTCTCAATCATTAGGTTTTTTGCATATGACTTAATTATGTTCCCAATTGTAAGTATCAATGTAAAATTGATGTCATTTGCTATGTTAATTATAATTCCTTAAAATGATGTGTGGAATACAGTGATGATCATTTTATGTCAATTGTGCAAGGAATAACGAAGAAACAAAAATTTGGAACAGACTTTATTTATAGAGACGGGCTTAATTGAAACCATGACTTATATTTCCTGAATTTGATTATTAATATGTAATTGATATATGTTATGATCATTGAATGACAATTATGTCAATTAACCAGCAAATCATACCATGCAAATATATTATGAAATGACTTATTTTTTTGGTGTTGCATAAGTGTAAAAATTAGTATTGCATATGCAAGAACCAAACATCATTACTTCCAGATTGTGAATTATAATGTTATTCTGACTCTAATTTAAACGTTGTGATGACAAAACAATTTAAATTATGTGTTTAATGTATCTATTTGAGTTAATATTAATAAGAATTGCTACACATCATTAACTCAAGCTACACAAATTTGATATTTATTTTGATTTAAGTTATAGTAACTAAATAACAATTATGTAAATTAACCTATTTGTTTATTTTGTTGTTGCACAAGTGTACAAAGGAGCATGATTTCATGTTGTAGAAATTCACACAGTTATCACATTGTTTTAGATCAGAACCGTCTGATTTAAAACTTGTGGCCGAGATTGTTTAGATTAACTTTATTACGCTATTAATCTTAACTGTCTGATCTATTGTTAACAATTGTGATTCAAAACTGTGTGACAACTGTGTGTTTTTTCACAGTAGTAAATCTCAATTCGTGTACAAATTAGAGTTATATATGCAATAATTAACAATCATTACTTCCACATTATCAATTACACTGTTATTTTGACACTCAAATTCAAAGTTGTGATGACAAGCAGTTTAAGTTATGTGTGTTGTGGTATGTATTGGGTTAATATTAGTGGGAAATTTACAATGACCACACAATATCAATATTATTCAACTACGTTAGAATATTAGTTTAACTTACATGTTAACTACATGAATTAATCATTAATGATATGCTACAATATCAATTTTTTTTTATGGTATGCTACAATATCAATTTTTTGAGTTATTATTTTCTTTATGTATTTATAATAATCTAATGTATTGTTTGTTGTTTAATTGGATTAGATGTTTTTAAAAAGAGATGTTTAAATGAATGTTAACATATATAGAAAAAAAATGTTCTTATTAAACTGTGTTACTTTTTTCGTTGTTTTGTTAATACTACTCACTTGTTCATTCCCAACCTCAAACTTACAAAAGGATTTTTATGAAAAATTATCAACTTCAATTATGAGTGTTACATGTTCAATTATGAAAATTTGTGAGTTTTAATCATAATCAAAAGTACAATGGTTGCAAACATTACTTATCATGAAGAAAAAAAATGATTTTTGTTATGAAAACAATGTTTATAAAACTTGGAATGTGTGTTTAAATCATAATCGTAATCAAAACCCCACACATTCTCGAAGACGTGCACAATATGATGTTATTTGTCTATCTTTAGTTATTCAGTTAATATCTTTGATTTCCTTAGTATGTAATGTGTTATTTTGTTAACACTTCTACGATATTTGTTTTTCATCACTTTTAAACTGATTCACTCATTTTAATAATATGATTTGATCAATAATTTATAATTTATTTTGACAACCAAAGTGTCAACATATTTATTTATCATTATTTTTTTTATTGGGAGTGTTTTGTTGCTTTGTAGCTACCTATCATAAATTCCGCACATTTCACTTTCTTGTTGATATTCATATTAATTGTTTTTAAACTTATTGTTAATTGGCAGTCTCAATATCCAAGTTGCATTCAGTTGGCATATTGAAGTTATTGACTACCTGTGCAGAAATCCCTTATATTTTGTACATGTGAGATGACATAGAAGCTCTTGTCAAAACAAGAGGAGACAAACAAGCATGAACCACATAAGACAAGATGTTCACCTAAATCATTGAGAAAATTAATAAAAGTATTGAGCCTAAAACAAATGGAAACCGTCTGTAAAATGGGATTGGGGGAATTGCTCGAGGTGAAATGTGGGCAATTGAATTCATACATTTGGACTAAAATAGTAAAATGTTTGACATGGAGAGTATATATTTACTCATTAGGTAACATCGTTCCAAATTGCTAAATATGATGCACACTCTGTCCTAGGTGTATCAATTGGGAGCAAATATTTTGGTCTAAAAAATGATGTTGAGTTAGTTAATGACCTTAATCTCTTCAAGGGTAAAAAGATAAGACATAAAAAAATATCATTAAAAAAGGCACGCATGATGATTTGTTTAGGAGAGCATTTTTATTGATAGTTCTTGCGACATTCATATGCCCAACAAGTCTAAAACTATTGCAAACAATTGATGATGTTAGTAATCCATGCGTATTTAATTGGAGAAAATTAAATTAATTATTGATTGGTTAGTAAAAGAAATTGACACTTACAAGAGTAGTAAAGGGAGATGTTAATATCTCCTAATTCTTTATGGGTGCAAAAAATGTTATATGAATTCGATGTTGAAGTTGAAAGATTGACCTACTTTCGATTTTCTTCATAGTTTTTTACTTCATCATCGTGTTGAGTTTAGATATTCCTTGTCGTATAAAAAATATACAAATACTTTAGCGTGATATTTTAACTTTGTTGCAAAGTGGCTTAGTGAATTTCAAAAGTCAGACATGAGGCCAACAATGTATATTGCTTATGGATATCCTCAGGAGCATGAGTGTGGTGATTATGTGACTACATTACATTGTGACATGTCTTATGCAGTATGTTTAAACTCTTGTTAACTTTTATTTCCTTCTTTTTTTTTCTTGAATTACTCTGGTGTTCATTGTCGTATGACACGATTGTAGTGTGGTTTCATGTCTATGCCATACTATTTTGTTCATTGCACTCCTTACATAAATTGTGTTGATTTCCTGTGTTATTGGTGTTTGACATTTTGAGAAAGTACGATTTTACGTTAAGTGGTATCATCAGAAAAACATTTTTCAAACTTGAAATATAAAAACGATTGAATTATAAAGTTGTAATCAATGTATCCTCCATTCAGATGCATTGTTTTTCCGATCAATAACTTTTAGTGTTTTGATCTTCGAATGCATACTTTATCATGAGAAAAATGAAATATCAAATATTTTTCATACTCTATCAATACAAGGCAAATGTGATGACTCGTGTTGTTGAAGTGAAATTGGGTTCCGAGGGCATTGTTGTCACTGGGAGTTCAATGGACGGTGCTCTTTGAGATGTTTTTTTGGAAAGAGGATGTTAATGAGCTTAAAGAATATCATCTAAAAAAATATTCTAAAGAGTTCAAGAGCATCCTATACTGTTTTATAAATCAGGTATTAAGATAATTTTCCATTATCTATCTTGATTCCCTCTTGTTACCAATAAGTTTCACGGCTGCTTGTATTTGTTATAACTGTCCCCATAAGCTCGTACTAAACGATAGTTTTTTTTTAAGAATACTAAATGATAGTGTTAAGTTGTTAATTTTGAAGATGAAAATTAATTATTTTTGTTTATACAAGTTACGGGAACCTAAAATAGCCAATAAAAAGGATAGCCAAGAGAATTCAAGTTCATGACTTTGCAAAGAATATGAATTTCAAAATAATTGTCATTTTTTTTGTCACTTTTTGTTTTCAACACAGTTTTAATTAACATTTTTTTTGTCATTTTTGGTTTTCAACACAATTTTAATTATCATTTTTCAATTGTATCATTTAATTAATAAAGTTACATTACTCTCAAGTTATTATTCATTCTCCAATTTGCATCTATATTATTAATAAATGAGATACATATTTTTTCTGGTGTACCCTATTTTTCAATTTTACATAAATTACTCTCATTTAGTTTTACTCTTACATCCATTAATTCTGGTTCAGTTGATATATATATACATATATGTTTAATTCTTAAAAAAATAGCAATTGCAATGGAACAAATCTTATGCTTAATTGTTTATTATCATCAACTAATATCAACATCATATCTTCCTCTATTCACAATCTTGTATTCCTCTTTTACCTCATGCATCCTATATTAATGAACATATTTTAATTTTTACATAGTCACATATTTGACTATTAATATTTTTAATTATATATTAACAAAAATTATAATTTTTTATACTTTTAAAATATTTATCGAGACAAATAGAACATTGTTTTGTATATTTTTTATAGGGAACTAATAGTTATTTTTATGATGGTAAAAAAATGGTTAAATAAGTTATATAAATAATGTAAATGATCAAATCGTACCAATTAGTATAAGATAAGACAAGTAATATTCTGGGTTAATAGATGTTAACCCATGCCATTTGGATGAGTTTTGGTTTACTTTTGTAAAAAAAAGTTGGAGATTCTCCTTTCTCGTTTAAAGATTATTTTATTTTAAACCCTTGTGACATATGACTGTTGGGGATGTAATTGTTTGGTTTGGATCGGTTTTGGTCAAAAAAATGTCCAAACCAATGAAATCTTCATCGACTTGGTTTGGTTTGGCTTTTTGTGTTTTTCAAAAAATAAACCTAACCAAACTAGTCGGTTTGGATTGGTTCGGTTGATCGGTTTGTTAAAGAAATACAATTAAAAAAAATCCATATTTCACAAATTTGTATTTCATGCATGCAACGTACTCCAATATTCCATGGAACTTTGTTTTCCATGTTCTTAGTTTTTTAAACTACTTTGTATAACTAATATGAAAAAACTAACAAGAGGTGGAGATTCCAACGGTTGTGAGGAACAATGAGTTAGGTGTGACCGGAGGCTAGTTTTATTTTTTACCAGAAATGAAATAGAGTGTGTGATGCGATGAGATGATGTTGAGAGATAGCGAATGAATTAAATAATATTTTTGTTGGACTTTAATTTTGAGCTTAATCATAAGTGTGTGTGAGAATGAATAATATTACTAAAATGGAGAGTGAAGTTAGTATCAATTTGGTTCATCGGTTATTTGGATCTCAAAATTAAAAACCGAGAACTAAATCAAACTAGATCGGTTTAGGTTGGTTCGGTTCCGTTTTAAGATGAACTAAACAAGGTCGGATACTTTTTCGGTTTGGTTTGGTTTGAATTTTCGGTTCCATCGTCTTGTCGAAACCACTTACGCCCCTACTATACATAAATGATGAGCCGCCACACTATTTTTTTTTTATTCTTTTTCAGTTATTTTTAACCCATCTGTGTTTTCTATTGTTCAAAAATAAATTTGACATTCAATCATTTAGAGATTTTTTTTTTGAAAAAGTATAATAAATTTTGTGATTGTTTATCATGATAAAAATCACCTCTTTACAAAAATAATTTAGGCCGTTTGTTACAGATTAAAATAAAAATGATTTGATATTCATTAATTTAGATACTGTGTTTTTAGAGATTTTGTAAAAAATCAGAATTTATATTGTTTTTTATCGGAATTAAAATCACATTTTTTTAAAATAATTTAGTTTGTTTAGATACACTTATTTTCGTTACAAAATTACATCAATCTTTTGAAACTTATTTTCTCTCTCATTTATTTTTTGAAAAGATACTTCAATTTTAACAACTTCTCATTTAAAGTTGTTTTTAGATAATTTATATTATAATTTTTTTAAAAGCTACAGCGAACAAATGTAATGATTTTTTTTTAATAAAAAAAGTGATTTTTTTCTTAAAAAAGCTATAACAAACAACCCCTTAGTTTTTTTTGGATACAGTTATAGAAAAGTAATTTTTGGTACAAAATTACCTCTATCCTTCGATACTTATTTTCTCAATCTTCTATTTTGTTTTAAAAAGCTACTCTTAACAACTTTTCATTCGAAGTTGGTTTTAGATTTTTTTCTAAATTATAATTTTTTAAAAAAGTTGTAACAAATATATAACACTCTTTAAAGTGAATTTTTTCTTAAAAAAATTAATAATAAGCTGCCTTATTAGGCTCGTTTGTTATGAATTAAAATAAATGTGGTTTTTATATTGAAGAATTTATTGATTAATTTTTTTAGAGAATTTATAAAAAATCAGAACCTATCTTGTGTTTTATCATCATAATATAAATTATTTAAAAAATAATAATTTTGTTTGTTTAGATACAACTATATGTTTGGGGTTTAAACCTCGAACACCACAAAAAAAAGATAGAACTATATAAAAGATATTCTTTATTACTAAAACACCTAAATCTTTTGACAATTATATTGTCTCTCGTTAAAAACATTTTTTGTTAAATATAAAAAAAAGTTAAAAATGCTTAGGTGTCAAATAATTAAAATGAGGCATGTACACTGTAATTTGCAGGTGTACCGTAGAAATTTTTTTTTTTGGTAGAAGAATTGCTTATTTTATCAACACTGTATAACTTTAGCCAGCTTTTCTGTCAACTACTCAGTACCCATCATTTCACTCCCACTAGACACATACCCTCTTTCTCTGCAACTCAACTCTTCCTCATCGAATCCAATCCAATCCAATCCTAGGGTTTCCAATCTCGTTCATTCTCCATTTCATCCATCGAACTTCCCCACGCTTCAATCTTCTTCGTTTCAGGTAATTTATTTTCTCCTCTTCTTTTCAACTTTCTCTGCTTCTATTTCTTAATTTCATGCGCGTTCTGTGTTTTCTGGTGATCACAATTTAATTTCTCCATTTTCCTTATGCAAAAGCGTGTTGTATAATCGTTTTTCTGTTATGCATTGACGAGAGAAGAAGTGGTTTATTATGCAGACTATTGTTTTTTATCCGCAAGATACTCATGGTTTAAGATCAAAATTTATTCTAGGGATGCAATGCAAGACTGTGTTTACCCTAACAATTTTCGTTGAAATGTTAATGCTGGAAATTCATTTTTTGTCCTTCAATGTTGTGGCAGTGTAATTTCCTGGAGTTGTCTGATCCGAAGCTTTGCACTTCTGCAATTGGGAATGCTGTTGGCCATGGCTTGTTGATTCTATAGAAAGTGCGAGGATAAAAACAGGAAAACTAATGAATCATAACCTGCAAAGTTTCTTGGAAACTTTTCCTGGTATTTATTCCGGGGCAATTGTTGGGATGAGTGGTGGTAGTAATACTGCTTCTTTGCCAACATTTCCCGGCGGTGAGAGGGCAAGGGAATCTTTTTCTTCTAGAGGGCAATTCTGTGTTACAAGCCCTGCTTCCGGTTTAAATTTTTGGAGCTCAAATATGCAATCGACATCAAAATCGGCTTTTGAATGCTTCTCAGCTAAGCATGCAACTCCTTCTGTGAGTGGGTGTCCTCGGGTCTTCTGCATGGGAAAAAGTGAGTAGGAGAAGTTTATATTTTCTCTATGGTTTATGTTTATACTTTATATATTCACATTTCTATTGTTGACTTGAAAGGTGGCCATCTTCTTCTAAGCAATACTGGGCATCTTGGTATTGTTTGCTCATGTCACTGTTGCCACATGTCTATACTCAAGTTTTGTGAGGTAAATAATGACAAACTGGTTCTACTTTATTGAGATCATTTTCAGAACTATTTAACCACATCAAACATTAATTTCACATGCCATTGTGAACAGTTAGACAATAACCAACAACCAAACCTTATCGCACTAAGTGGGGTCGGCTAAATGGATCAAACTACACCATAATGTTCTATCATAAACTATATTTTGGTCTATTCTGATAATTAATGATTTATCTATTTTGATATTGCAGCATTCAGGGTTACACGGTGTCAACCCGGGGAATGCTGTTCGCATGGAAAGCGGAGAGACCATTGCACAGTGGCAAAAGTTGTATTTCTTAAAATCTGGGGTAAGATGTAGCTGTTGTACATTTTAGTGCTTAATGTTTCATTTTGTAGGCGAAGTGTATTTAGAGACGAATCGTGTGTATTCTTGGTCCTTCGCTAGTCCTTCCATCGGATGTTTATCAAGTCATAGGAAAAGACAATTTTTCTATGGTTAATTTTTCTTTCATTTGTAACTTTTCTCCCACAATTGACTACATCATACGAGAAGACAATATATTGTTTGTTTATCTGTTCAATCATGATCTAAAGAATTGCTTATACCTCAAGGTGCATCTTTTGGTGTTACCGAGCGTGCATTCCATTTGCTTTCCTCTAGTATTTTCAAGATATGGACCATTTGGTAAATGCTTTTTACTCTGGTTCTTAGAATTTTATTTGTTTGAAGTTACGCAAACACTGGATGGTGATACTTTTATGATGCTTTAGATTATATCTTCGGGAAATGAGAGTGAATGGGACTGGCCAGAAGTATTTTCAACAACCAGCCATCTGATGAAATCCAATGCATCTGCATCTGATATGTCGAAGGGTGATTTCTCAAATATTCTCAATTCGGCTACAGTCACATTAAGGTCTGAAAAGTTTTCTGACTACGTTATGTTTCCGAAGAATGCTGATACAGACCTCAATTTATTTTTTGGTGCATTGTCCAGAAAACAACCGATATCAAACGAGGATGGTCACAATATTCCACTCAAGAGTTTAAACGCTTTTACGCAGAACAACCTGTATGACCAGGTGAAAAGCCAAATAATGAAATCTAATATTGCTATTTGTACACCTGCACCAAACTTCGTTGGAGCTCAACTGAATGATGGTTGTCAGCCTATACCTCCTTTCCTTGATTCTCTGAAAAGGAATGAATACTTGCCAATTACCCAGTCTACACAAGTTCCAACAAACCTTCTAAAAGAGCATGAATGTATCAAAATGAAGAATGTAAAGACTGGTCTACTAGGAAAAGATGTAACTTCCTCTAACATTGAGCTTAGGCTTGGTCAACCACCTTGGGCTGGAAATCCAGTTGATTCGTTGGTAGAATCACCACTGTTTACCTTTGCCAGTTCTCCGAAACTGCATTCCCTGATGCAGATGACTAATAGTGCGTTGAATCAATATTTTTTCTTTACTGTTTGTTAGTGTTACAGTTTTCAATTCTTTATAATTGTGTGCTCATTTTGTTTGTAATTTTGAAGAAAACCCTCGTAACTGTGGATTTTGTTTATTAATTACAGACCTTAGCAGGGAGGAGGAATTGCAGAATAGTTTTAGTCGTGCTGCCGGTTCATTCGAAATGCCCCGAAACTATATGTCTGGATGTAGTATTAATTCAGATGCTGCTATAGCTAGTTCACAAACTGACAATGTGACCACGAGTTCACTGTTTTTACCATTTCCACAATTTAGTTCTCAACCCAAGTGGACAACAAATGCTTGTAAAAATTTGGTGAATGGTGGTATAGTGCCCATGAACCTGCATTCTGAATACGATACTGTGCAATTTGGTTCTTCTAATGTTGACTGGAATAGTAATGGTCACAAAGGAAGGCAATCAAATGATTCTGCACCGGAATTCAATAAATATTTGGACAATGATAATGGTGAAAGGTTTGGTGAAGATTCCTGTACCAAAGTAAATTCTGGATTTGAAGTAAATCAGTTCATGGAATTTGGCTCTATCAGAAGAACTATTGATTGTAGTGGTAGCTGTACTCCAGTTGTTAATGGAAAGATATATGAATCAAGCTTTCCATCAGATACATCCGTGGGTGCAAATGCTTTGCTAGCCTCAAAAAATGTATCTTCCTTTGGACGAAACAATAACTTGACTTTGGGGACAGCTGTTCCATTTGTAGGAAATTTGAAGAGTCTTCCCTATCTTGTTTCAAGCTCTGCATCAAATCAAAATCCCACTTCACTGCAACAACAGGGTATTAATATGGATACTTGCATGATCCATGAAAATACGAGGTTGCTTGCATTGACCCAGATGCCGGAGTTATCTAAGCAACAACAAGCTTTGTATTTTCATGATATGAATCAAAAGCTAGGGAAATCAGGTATTGCAGAACCCCAGAACTATATATACAACGCTTCAGTACCTGAGCTGGGTTCTTCTGGTGCATCATTGAAATTTCCCCAAAATAGGGGGACTTGTGGGAATCTTGAGATTACTGATGGTATACACTAACTATCTGGCTTTGCTCACTGGCACACAATAGTCTTTCTCATCCTGTTTTAACTGTTTTCTTAGTTTCTTTCTTGGCATGGATTGTGGATTTTCTTTTATAGTATGCATGTATTTAATGGCTGTCTTTCTTGCAGGTTTGAACAGATATCGTGATTTCTCTGCCTTAACTCCAACACCTTTACAATCTAAACAAAAGGAATTGCAATGTAAAAATTCCTACGATCTTCAAAATGATGGGCCGTATTTGAGGTGAGGTGATTGCAGATATCGTGTTATGTCATAAGGATACTGTTAGCTGGCATCTTGCTAGAAATTCATCTTTCTTTGGTGGCTTTGAAAGTTTGATGTTGATCTGACAGTATGTTTTGTTACAGCTTATTTTTGTGGCATCTTTAAGAATGGTTTTCTCTTCAATTCAATTTTCTAACTATGTTTTATAATTAGTAGTAGTGGTATAGTGCCCCCTACCATGCACACAAACACACATACACGCTTTATGTTGAAATTTGGGGTCTAACTCATCCTTACAAAACCGGCTTGTAAGGTGAGGAGTGTCTCCTCTTTATAAACTCTTCTCAAGAGTCCTATCTATCCAATGTGGGACTAAATCCACCCCCTCAAAGCCAACACAATGAAGGTGTTGGAGGCTGCAATGAAGGCAAACCAAAGGCCGCAATTTAGGCGACTAAGGGTGGACCGCAATAAAGGTGGAATTTCCAACACTTCAGAATGAAAATAGGGCTCAAAACCTTCCTATCTTCCACAGGATGACACGTTCTCTGGAGAGGTCGAACCTATTTCGACCAACCCTGACATGTTTACTGCTGCTGCTTGACCTCTATTGAGTTTGGTCCTATTTCTGGACTCCATTCATAGTGCATACCTAATAGACTGCCTTTTTTCCCCCTCCTGCTGTAACTTCTTTCACGTGTCAATCCTTTGCTCTTTTGGCACATCTCTCTCTGTCCTCTATTCTGCTTCTGTGTTGTTGACGATCAATCAGCATCCCTTTGGAGCATTCAAGGCATTATGTCAGTCGTAATTATCCCAACTCACTTGTTAATGATGCCTTAGAGTAGATGTATTGGGTGTCTGGATTACATGATTGTTTTCCATCATCTTCCAAATAGCAGCCATGCCACTGCAACATTTATGTGGTTTGTCCCCTGGCACTCCACTAGTCGGTAATGACAGATATACATATAATTTGGTAGCACTTGGGGATGATACTGTAATACTGTTGCTTTTCTTATATTTCTTTCCAAGCGTTTCAACTTGGGAACTTGTATGCATTGATTCCTAGTGCATCTCGAAAAGAATTAGTGTAAAAGTTTAGAATGTGAAGTGAATATGGATTATTTGTATCCCCAACACATTGATGGATATATGGTCGTAATATCATCGAAGTACAGATCAACGGGTAATTCTATTTCAAGAAAATAGTTTAGCGTATTGCAATTATTTTGTATGTCATTGTGAACTCTTACCTTTACTGTTTGGTAATTTGGCTTCTTGGGATTCTCTTTGTGGGTGATTCCCAAGATTTTATTTATCTATATTTTCCTGACTTGTTAGATCAAAAGCAGGAGTTCTATTTATACTATTGTCTGCAAACTTTTCTTCTACTGGGACATCTAACTAAAGTTCACCCTTTTTGGCTTCTGCCAATTTAATGTTTCAGCCTTGGAATGAACAATACCAGATCAAGTAGAAAATGCTCTGAGAAACAATCAGATGTATATTTGTTAGGCAAATATGTTAGTGCTGCTCGAGAAAATTGTTGCAGAAACAATGTTTGCACTGAAGTTGGACCCTCTTGTGATACTGCAAAAGAAAAGTATGCCGATATTAATGGTGTGACCTCTTTTAAGATAGCTTCAGAGTGTGGTACAGATCAGAATGCTCCGAAGAATAAAAATATCTACTTCGATCCAAGTGGATTAGATTCTCATGGCACAGTAAAGAATGGCTCTCATACACCTCAATGGAGAGATGTGCCAAGCAAGATCAGGAAACCATCATGTGATACAACATTTTTAGATCAGATGGCTACTGTATTTGAGGGACAAGACAGTGCTCAAGTGGGAAACATTTCTGCCAAACCTTTGAAAAAAATTATTGGTACGGAAGCCTTGTTGAAGGAGCAGGAATTTTTTTATGTTTCTTCTGGATGTTCTGCTCCCATTGTTTATCAGGCCTCTGTGATGGAGGCGAACAAGGTTAATTCTTATACTGTAGATCCTACGAATGCTGGTTGTATTGAGAAACTTGTGCGTGACAAGGGGTCAGGAATTGATAAAGGCTGGTCATCTGATTTGATTGAAAGTGAAACAAGTGCCGAGTTTGCAGGCTCAACCATTGGGAGTGACTTGAAAAAAGGTTATCTGAGAATCCTAAATGATCAACCATGCCAGAGTCTCCTTGATGATATTAAACTGTTGGATTCTTTGATTTGGAAGAAAAGGCAGGACCAAAATCATATAATAGTTAGTGCTAATTGTAGAACCAATCCATCTCAAAAAGTCAAGGGCTTCAAAGGAAAAAAGCAAAAGAGAAATGAGGCAAGAATTCCGGATGCTTCATTGCTTCCTGGAATCTCTTCCTCATCTGATAACCAGAATGGTACAAGTACTGGAGCTTTTGATTCTCCTTCTAGTTTATCTGAAGAAATGCAATTTTACCATTCAACTAGCCAGCAAAGATCATCTAACAAGGCTTATATTGTTCAACCTAATACTAATCATAGACTCTCTTCATTTCCATCTGAATTTCCCTCTTGTAAGAATCGTCTAAACAAGCGTTACAGTGATGAAGATAGCTACGAGTCAGAATCAAATTCGGATAAGGAGTTTCACACGTTACCTGGAATTTCTAGAATAAAGAAATCAAGGAAGGATTTAACTTCTGATTTCTTCGGACAATTTCAAACTCAAGAACCATCACATGAAGAACCTAATAATGCTAAGCAGATATCATCTTCTAGCAGAAAAGGAAGTGCTCATAGAATCAAAAGGGTAGTAGTGTGTGGAAAGTATGGGGAAATATGTAGTGAATTATCAATTACAGAAGTACCAAAACCAGCAAAAATTGTCTCTCTAAGCGAGGTCCTTAGAACTTCCAAAAGATGTAGTATGGTCCCACCGATTGAAACACCGAGACTAACTACAAAAAAGAAATGGAGGAGATTGGGCTTTGGAAAAAGTTTGGGGCATAGCTGTACAAAATCTGGTTTAAAAGCTAAGAAGGATAACAAACCTGTAGACACAATAGTTTGCAATGAAACAAGCTCCAATGTTTCTATGGAAGGTTTTGAGAGTGGCAACAAGCAAAATGTTTACAAACAGAAGAAAGATACCAATGAATGGCAGAGTGATATTGTCTATAGGGCTGATTCTCCATTGAAGGTTAAGAGCAGAAAAATTCGGAAACAGCGCAGCATTAATGAAATCACTGCTAAAGGTAAATTTGAGTTACGTCACTATTTTGGAAATACTTTGTTTCAGCAAGTTAATTATTAATTATAAAGAAATAATGACATGATATGGTGTGCCGGTTATGAAGTTACCCATATTTCAAATTTAGATATTTATTTGATGTGAGTTCCTGTTTGGAATTCCAAAATGTTACAAAGGTGTTCTACAAGACAATTTGGCCTTGTTGGTTTGCATGTTTAGTGTAACTAGCTGTCATTATTCTACCAATTTACGTCACTGTTCATTATCCAATATGATGACATATGTGTGACCTATGTTGTCAATAGCGGCATTTCAAGGTGGAGCGGCATGGGAGTAGCCGCCCCCACATACGGTGGTGTGGCATGGAAGTGAATCTGCACTGTTGTAGTTGCAGACAGGAAAGAAGGAAGTAGGAGTCAAAGAGAAGAGAAGTAATGATGTTGTTGTATTCTTAAGAATTAGGGTTAGTTAATAATGAGCTTAGTCTCTTTTTTTGATCCAAGATAATGGACTTGGCCTAATATCGCTTAACTAAAATATAAACTATTTAGATTATTTATAATAGAACTAAATAATGTATATTGATTAAATAAGCGAATAAATCTCAGGTCTAGGGTTGGCTGCTCTGTTTCGCTACCAGAGACCGACAACATAGTGTGTGATGCTTTATATACCATTGGTAATTATTTAGTTGCAAACTAGACCCTGACCCGTGCGATGCACGGGTTTGTTTCGATTTTCATATATAAGCATCAAATTATATTATTAGTTGTCGACATGTTTAAATGAATTCTGTATAACATTTCAATAAAGACTACAATGA
>Ga0228711_1001625_pt1 | contig 33488 bp, 25 predicted proteins | sample MedpolnodulmetaG_2_FD_177996 | JGI IMG/M metagenome (GOLD analysis project Ga0228711, IMG submission 177996) | Root nodule microbial communities from Medicago polymorpha collected in Santa Monica, California, United States - brown nodules | ecosystem: Host-associated > Plants > Roots > Nodule... | reverse complement strand
ACTAATATGCATAGAGATTGCAAGAAGAGAAACAATACATAATTTATGGAGGTTCCAGTCCGTTGAACAAACAAGGATTAGAACATAAGAAGATCAGAGTAAAAAGAATTCACAAGCGAGAAGCCATCGTTGGATGGAGGGAGGTGAGAAAGCAAGAGACGGCGGAAAGGAGATTAGAACAAACAGGTCAGGTGAGATGGTGGGGAGAGGAGGAAGATGAGTGGTTAGATTTAATATTAAGAGTCCATAATAGAGATGTGTTCTATACTTGATCTAATGGTCAGAAAAAGCTTTTCCATGGTGGGAAAAAACTAGCCTTTCCTAGGCTAAATGCCACCCTTAAAGATAACACAAAAAGAGAGATTAAATATCAAGACCCAAACACAAAAGAGGGTTAAGCCACCACATATGATAGTTAAAAGCAAAAGTTAGGTGTTTTACCTTCAGCCATCGGAAAGATTGTGACTTAATTTTCTCAAGATGATGTTGTAGAGAGTTTTGATTGAAAACTCTTGAATTTCTTTCACGGCAAATGATCAAAATTGAAGTAAATGATCCAAAACTTGAGACGAATGAACCGTACTTAAGCCTAACCAGTTATAAATACCAAATCAAATTCTTTCGAAGAAGTTGCAAGTTAGAAAAGGATGGTTGATATCCTCCTCATTGCCATACAATCACCCACCCAAAAATTAGTATTTGGTTGCAGCACAACACCCTGCGTTTAATTAAATTATCAGTCGTTGGAAGAAGAATACGTAACAAACGTCAAACGAAAATATTGACTTTTAAAGAAACCTTCTTATATCAAAAGAGTGGTCGATATTGTAGTTTTGACCCATCAAAAACAAGTAGTTACAGGCACTAGAAATATTGAATTTTGATGAAGCATGAAGTTGCATCCACATGTTGCTGACATTAACTTGTAAAACAATAGGATGAAGTAAAATACAACATTCAATCACCTGTTCTTTCTCCCAAGCCAAAAACTGTCGCCACCATTTCCATGCCTCACCACCTTCTTCCCAACTTAAAGAGAACATATATGTCACAATCGCCATTTTTTTTGTCATCAAAATCAAAAGACGACTAAATATGCCCTTCAAAACATCGCTCCTTCCAACCAAAGGTCAATTCAAAATAAAGTTTATGTACCATCTCCCACCTCTCGACATAAATTTAAGGGCTATTTAGCCATTTAATAAAATTTAAGGAGCAAGTAAATCTATGAAAACGATGAAAATAATCTATCAAGTCTGGAAAAATTAGTTGAAGACAAGTTAATCTTATGCTATTCTACTTTAGAGCATTGCAGCTGCAAAGACACTGTGTTTATGCTGTAATCGAAACTGCTCCTAGGAATACACAATCAACCATGTCTACGACTCTGTCGTCGGTGTTATTCTCTGACGATGTCATCGAAGATGACAAAACGATAAATATGTAAAGGGTTTGTCAAACATGTGCAAAATTGCACTTTTTTTTTTTACAAAAAATGTCACATGTTAAAGCTGCTAACAGTAGCAACTTTTTATTGAAAAAATAATAATAATTTATTAAAAAGTTACATATATAATTTAAAATGTACAAGTTCCTATACAAATTTATTATTTTGTTTGATTTTTTTTTTTTTTACAAAATTTTATTTGATCTTCTTAACATGTGCAAATTTGTACATGATTGAAAAACCCATAAGTAAATACTTGAGAGACATATAAATTTCATAATAAATAATCAATTTCTCTCAAATTTCTCTTTGAAGCTTTATAGCATTTTATTGTTTAGTTAAATAAGTTTTTTTCCCTATAAATAAGTATATGTAATTTGTCAATTAAGTCTCTAAAGTATATGAAAATTCATTAATTTAGTCTCTAACATCTTAATAGCATGAACTAATTAACTAATTTAAAATATACTTTGAGAGTAATTATATTTACATAATTCATAGACCAAATGATGGTTTATTCTAATCAAAACTTTCAATTTGCAAGAGTACTCATTTTGAATTATACTAACCATGTTTAAAAAAAACCCAAATTTCTCACAGTTAAGGAAACCAAGCAATCAAGAAATCTTGGTTATTTTGATAAAAATCACTCTATCATAACTCATTTTAGCATGTACAAACAATAATCCATAACTCTCAGTGATGCATTTCTCATCATCTTTCTCAGTGAACCTCTTAAACATGATCCATCAATCGTCCTCCACAAAACACGATTCATCTATCCAATGTAATTTCCCCAGCATCTTATTGTGTTCCTCCATCCAACAGCATCACCTTTGTTCCGAAAAGCCACTTCGCTGCGAAGCATCTGAAGTACCTCTCGGCGATTTCTTCCACAAGAAACCTAGGAAGATAATAAAATAGCCAAAAAGTATGTCAGAAATTAAAAATATAGAAACAAATTAAAAAGTGATACTGAAATTCAACCATATAATCCTAAAGCAGTTGCAAAACAATAACAACCAACAACTTGTAAGGCAGTCTTCGACATAAAGGTCAGTGAAACACATGCAAATAGAAAAATATCAATCAACGTTTCAGTATAAATGTACTGGATTCAACCATACATCGATAAGTGTACGCTCAATTCAACCAGACAAACACACTCATTATTTGTAACAAAGGTTTGAAGAAATCAAATAGTACTAGTTTTTCCTTTTCTCATCTATTTATAGATCTGTAGATATAATAAATTTGTTCAAGTCTATAGATGTGTGTGTATGTTTTAGAGTGCATTTTTGTATAAGAAAATTTGATTAATGGGAGCACAAGTTGTGGTAATAGTACATTACACAACTCAGCTGAGTATAACATCAAAAACTTCTAAATAATTTTCTGTTACACCTCTTACATACTTGCTATTCTCTGCCATCATTGATACATTCAATCATAGAGCATATATACCCATCCCATAAATTTCAAACAAATACATATTAGTCCTCTGTCCAATTGAGACAATTATGCACTGATAGCAAAGCTACAGGTGCTAAATAAATCAAATTTCTGTTAACACTGGCAGGATCTCCCAACCAAAGCGATGCATCACATTTCTTTGACGGTACATCAAAACTCTCACTCCCTCGCCACATGCCAGTTCTGAACACACAACAATACTGGCACATGGTTTCATGCCTTCATCATTCCTTCATTAGTATTACATACACCCATCTTCTCCTCGTTGATATAATATCATAATTTGAATAATGTACTGTCTTCCCAAATCGAGGACTGTTTCACGCTTCAGTTTTGTTTAAAAAATTCCAAAGAGAAATGTAATAAAGAATACCTTTTAAGGAGAATCATATTATAGTTTAAATTATTAAGGCTGCTTGTTGATGATCCAAAATCGCCATACCTTTTGGTTATAATAATAATATAAAAAAATTCATTAAATCCATTTTTTATAAGCAACTTCATTAAATCCATGAGAATTGTCGACTTGTTAATGATAGCCAATAGATAGTCATTTAAGAACACAATCAACCAAAAAACAATCAAAAAAACGAACATTCACACAATCTATTAATGTGAAAACAACATTTATGAATATACATAAATTCAAACAAGTGAACCAAGGAAGAGGAACTTACTTTCAACTTTCAACAAATCGAAATTAAGCTTTCAACAAAACCCTTGGCATAGTTCCAACATAACAAATTTGTAGTTCCAACATCAATACTTGTTTTATGCACCGTGATTCTTGTTCGCTCCACTCTATTATCTCTCAAATTATAGAGAATTCCCTCGTTTCCTAGACTACTATGCAATACCAGTGTATCACCATCTTTAGAAAGAAACGATGGCATGAAACGAAGATAATACTTCAACCTACGATCACTATAGTCATATTCTAATTGAAGATCGTGATAACTAATTTTAAGAAATTGAATCTAAGACTCTTCAACCCCAAATTCCTTCATCTGCCATATAATAAAATCGGTTTCCTTGTAAGAATAAGAAAAACAAAGACAGTCCCCCAATACACCAAGAGCTGGCGATGAGGCGGCAGCTCATCAAAACCCTGAGGCAACTTATACTGATCGTATGTCTCAGTCCCCAAATCAAGTGAAACAATAACAATCTGCTCAACGGTAATAAATTCCACCGCCCGATATGGATACCCAGTGATCGGGATGTCATTGTGAATGGCCAACCAGTTAAGAGTGCCATTAAGAAACACACCAGTATGATTAAATTTTTCAAAATTCAAATTAAGAGGAACAACAGGGAAACTTTCAATATTTCTCCAAACATTATCACCTAAACTGAAAACTCTCACCTCACTTGTCAAATGATTATCATCAATGTAACGTGACGCAACCACTTTAAAAGTTCCAGTGGAATTATCACAACCACAATTGAAGACGAAACCACGAAAACAACCAATTTTTGGAGATATATTCCTAGTGGCTGGGTTCCATAAACGGAGCCAGTAGTCATAATAAAATTCAGCATCAGCGGAATGATAAACAGAACCAGCTACAGCGGAACGATAACCAGTCAATTTCTTTTCTCAACCAAACAATTTCTTGCGCACCTCTAAATTTCCTATTTTTTATATTAGAATTAAATAATTGGAACCATTTTTACCGTATTTCATATTATATAATCTGAATCTTTTTAGAAAACATCTACAAATTGTCCTGGTTCCTCTGATTCTTGTTTCAACACGGTTCGGAAAATATAATTTAAAAATATATTAACAATTCACATTATATAATTCGTCAGTAAACCGGTTTCAAAGACCAATTGTAGTTCATAAGTTGACACAATTCGAATTTTATATTTCAAACTCATATAGTACAAGTCCATATTATATAATTTGAATTGTGTCAGCACAGAGACTCAACATGTGTTCATAAGTTAACACTTTCTTTTTGGCAAATTGACGATGGATTGCTCACAAAGCAAGTTAAAACTTGAGAACAAATTATAAGCACAAACAAAAGTCATGGGCATCCTCAGCCTCATCATGATGTGGTCCCTCCTCATCAACCTAGGGCTCAGGGTCATGCTAGGGTTTGGGCTCGAGACCCTAAGACAGTTTAGTGTAATCATTACTGCCGCCCCTACCCCTTCTCACCGTGACCTCCACTTCGGTCTTTTGTAACTGCCTCGCCTTGCATATACTGTCATTGTAAAGAGTGATGAGCCTTTGAGACTTTATTGTGATAATAAATCTACTATTAGCATAGCTCACAATCCATTGCAACATGAAAGAACAAAACATATTGAAGTTGACCGACACTTTATCAAATAAAAATTAGATAGTGGTCTAATCTGCACTCCATGTATCTCTTCCCAAGGCAATCTTGCAGATCTTCTAACTAAGGGACTGAACAACATAAACTTTGAAAGAATTGTTTCCAATCTGGGAATGATGATATCATTCACCAGCTTGAGGGGAAGTGTTGTAAATAGTGAAGTTTTACTATTATTATTAGTAATTTGTAATTGGCCCACTAGTCATTAGTCGGACCCATTAGGTTAGGATAGCCTATATAAACACATTAGTGGTTATACATTATTTATCTCTAAAATATAATATTCAGTTTTCACACCTTAAAACATTGTTACAAATAATGAGTGCATTTGTCTAGCTTACATTTGTGAATGTGTCTCTCTAGATACTCTTGGTTTTAGGTGATGAAACTTCGGAATGAGTTTAAGTGATTGGTCTCCAAATACACTCAATATATTGATTAAACTGAGTGGTTCTATTTCTATCTTTAGAACTTGGTTATTATGTATATTTGATTTGAATCTTAAAAACGAATTTGTGAATCTATATACATGTATATTATTAGATATTAGATATTGCTCTTGGTCTGATTTTATTTATACCCTTTCAATTACATTTACACTGATATTGTTTGATGTTGATTGATATTTTTATTCTTGCATTTGTTTCAAAGACTTTTATCTGGAAGAGTTCCTTACAAAAATTGTTGATTGTTATGCTATTGTTTTGCAACTTCTTTAGGATCATATGACTGAACTTGCATTGTCACTTTTTAACCTGTCTTTATACTTTTAATTCTTGACAAACTTTTTGGCTGTTTTATTAGCTTTGAGGTTGCTGGTGGAAGAAATCGCCCAAGAACACTTGCGTTCGTGGTTCAGTTTGGATGACTCCTTTAAAATCCAAAGATGATGCTGGATGAAGGAGGAAAATAATAAAATGTTGGGGATATTACACAGGATAGAAAGTGAAAGCAAAATCCAAAAGAAAGAATAACTGTTCTGGATTTGATTACATGTATGCATAAAGGATTAATCCTCCTTCCATCATAGGCTGAATATTGTATCTGGTTTTCTTAAGTTACAATGAAATAACATGAATTCGTAAAACGAATCACATTTTGTAGCTTCCAGACTACAACAAACCCCTCTTACAAGGAGGACACCATAGATGACAAAATGCTTCAAACCCTTTGGATTTTGTGTATTCATCTTTTTATGTACAAAAAAAGAAAGAATAGATGATCAAAAATAAATAATTTATTCTTCTTTCTCTTCTCTCCCTCTTTTGAAGCTATATAGAATTTCTTTGTTTTTTTATCTTAATAATCAATGGCGTGATGTTGGACTTCTCAAACATCCTATATTTTCAACATAGGACGCTTTCTTATCCGTCACTATGGGTTGAAGTTTTGGAAGCTTTTCAGTATCAATATCTTTGTCCAAATCATCTGAAACAGTGAAAGGATCCCTTCTAATGAATGATTCAGCTTGATCATTGCTCCAACCCATGAAATCCGATAGTGTCATCGAACAAGGTGTTTCCACGTCACTTCTGTCTACATCTCTTGGAGTTGGACACTTGTCTGGCTTTGGAACTGGATTTCTCACACTGCTTCTTCTTCCTTGAGTTGGATTTTGTGTTTGGCTATCTGCATGGAGTACATCTTCTACTCTTGATAGAACTGTAAAGGCTAAGCTTTCCAATATTCTTGAATAGCTTTCAAGAACAGCTTGCCCTACATCCTGCCATAATAAATAATACTTGTTAGAACAGAAAATCCGGCTCGTAAAAAAACCTATTAATAAACACAAACAAAAAGTGTGGTTGTGCCTATATCTCCGATAATACTTGTTATATTGATAGTATGATTTTATTTTAAGAATTGCCAAAAGTTCATGCAACATTGTGACTGAGGAGATCAAGATGCAGACAGGACATTTTACCCGGTTGAATTGGATTTTGCTTATATCCAATGAAGATTGTGGAAGTCCGGGAAACCGATGTTTCAAAAGAAGTAAGATGGTTTCTGCTCTCTCTTCAAAGAGTTCTCTTTTCTCCAAACTCACAGCAGATCCCCATGCTGATTTAGAATCTTTTTGGTTCATCTTCCTCTTCCAAATCACTATTGATGCCTCAATTCTATTCTTGAGATCAAGAATTTTATGTTCTGATGACATGTCTATTGTCCCTAGGAACTGATCGGGATCGAAAAATTCATCGGTAATATTCCGATAGATTATGTCTCCTAGACTTGCTCTTCCATTCTGTGAATGATGAAAGAAAACCAAAATTTAAGGCGTGAAAACAAATGTCGTGTGTGAATATGAATCAACATAGCTTCTAAGCAAATACTAGGCGCCCTAGTTGTACAAACAACTTATTTAAGCGTTTATTATGTAAGTGCTAATGCATAAGTTTCTTTATAACAAAAGATAAAGTCAAATCAAATGATTTTCATAGAACCTATGAGTTGCTTTCATGAGCTATCCTAGATAGTTTTTGGACATGTCATACCCTATTTTCATAAGTTCTCTTAAACAGTCTCATAAGTGCTTATGCCAATAGATAAACTAAAATAAGCCAATTTGAACTGTCACGGTTTCTTTTTGACATACCTTAGGTAGGGATTCAATATAGCTTTCAGGAATCTCCATTTCTGATAGAGTTTGAGCATTTATAGCCATTGCTGCTTTAAGTACTTGATTCACACAATCTTTCTGATACTGCAAAAATCTTCTTGCTGCTTCAGATAAACCGTCTGCAGGTACTTTAGGTGTAGGTAACCACCACTTGTCATCATTTTTTCCGTTTGACCTATCTGGATCATCAGCATCTTTTGATACATAGTAGAAATCACTTTGGTCTTTGAAGTTATCTAGACAATCCTGATCATCATCATAAGTTTATCAGAAATTTCAACCAATTTGATCCTATATAACAAACCAGGATTAAATATGTCTCAAGTCCTATAAAATTTACAGTTTTTGTTTATATTCCTTGTATCCACTTCTTAGTCCGTAAAAACCACAAAACACCATGCTCTTTTGGGACTAAAAGCGTGCAGTTTTGTAACTAGTGGGACTGAGAAGTGAATACAGGGACTAAAAACAAAATTCGGCATAATTATCAAGACTAAAAACATATTTAACCCCACATATAATGATCATATTTAACTCAGGATTTGTGATCTTACAATAAGCATTGTATCAAGCTTTCTCAAAGCAGGAATGTTCATGTGGAGATCAGTTCGTTGACGCGTTGTCATAATCTATTATTCAAAGACAATGTTGAATCAGATATAAGAAGAATGATGATGAACTAAACATATGAGGAGAACACAGAGGAGGTTTTTTTTACCTCCATGCTTGAACCATCCTTGGATTTCTGCTGTGTTGGAACCATTTCAACAACGTAATCGGTAACTGAAAGAAGCCAATCAATTTCTTTTCTCCATCTTGCTTTCCTTTCCGGTGGCATTGGCTCTAGGCGCTTTTGTTCACCGAAAACAGCAGCTGCATTAATTCAAGAAGAAACTGACAATGAATAATTTGAAACATTTCCTGAAAATGGAAGGAAAAGGCAAAATGTTTCTCCATCAAAATTCAGAAGTATAGAGAGAATGCTTTATTATCTTAGCTCAAGGAGAAAGAAAAGAAAGCATACCAGCAAGATTTGTTAATGCATTTGACAATGCCAAAGCTGAAGAAACACCTTTTCCTCCACCAGACATATCTTCCCCCAATAGTAGTTTAGCAAATCTCTCCTTCATCTGTTCCATTTCTGAATTTAATCCAACCATAAATATCAAAATTTATAGACAAATAAATCCAATAAAATGCATGACATTGGTTGACATTTCCAAAACCCCTTATGCATGTTAATAGTTATAGATATATAAAACTTTTTGCATGATCATATAAAAGTAATGTATATTGAGATTTTCCCTTAACCATTTTGTTAGGAGTCCAATCCCTGACCGGTGCGTATGGAAAAACATTTGGTGGTAAAGGTCAAATCCGTAAATGAATTGCAATCACCTCAAGAGATTAATTTTCGCAGTTGTGCGCGGGGATATCTTGGTTTACCAAAGAGAATGTATATTGAAATCTAATAGTCAACGTTAATATTTACCTTGTGTAAGCTTCTCTTTCTCTTCTTTGGCTAAAATTTCCTCCTTGATTGTTCTTGATTTGTCAGCAAGAACCCTTTCAGAATCATTTAAAGGTTTTGATCCTTGACTTCTTGATGAAGCAGGATCATCTTCAGAAGTAGGATCTAATGTGCTAGCACTTTCAATGCTTAAACTTTTTGTATGTCTTCCTGTATTCTCAAACATTCCTCTGAAATTGAATAGTTTGGATTTGTTATTTTCCTGTTCTTGTTCTATAGCTCTAACCATTTCCTTTTTATTTTTATAAAAAAATTTCCTCCCTTTTTTATTATAAATTTTCTATGGAAAATTCTAAAGGGATGATGAACAAGCAAGAACAAAAAATTATAGGTTTTCCATTTCCAACTCCCTATAGGGTAATTATGTTACTTGCATTGCAAGGGAGAGAAGGAAAACACCAAGAGAATATTTGATTAAGCCAAATGAAACCAAAAGGAGTTTCTTTTTCTTTATTTTTTTTATTTTTTGGTTTTTTTTAGGAGAAAGAGAATTTGAGAAAAAGGTTGGATGTGATTATTTGATGGAAGGGTTTGTGTGTTGGTTTCTTTTCCTTTCTTTTTTGAGCTGGGTTCATTGAACGTGGGGTGCATGTTGTAAGAAATTAATGGGTTTAAGAGTTTGAGAAATAAACAAATAATAAATAAAATTGCACTTTTTATTTATTTTTCTCTTCATGTATAGAGGAATCTGTTTTGACAATGATGTGTTAAATTGGGTGGTTGAGTTAAGGTTCTAATTTAAGGGTCAAATGTTGCTTAAGACCAGGGAAGACAGATATGTATATGCTTACACTATTTCGTCAAAAGAAAATAATAAACTTGACTTTGTTTTCTCCCATCACATGCCAAACTTGAAAGAGATGTATCTCAATCAATATATAGGTTCAACTATCTTTATTAACTATCATTTAAAAAAAAAAATCATCTTTAAATTTAAGTTCTATGTCGAATTGCTAGATACATACAAGTTCTTCAAAAAAACTCAGTTCAATTTTAGACATATTTCACTTACCTTACGGCTGAACTTCAAATTACTAAATATCCTTAAAAAAATAAATGTTAATTAGTATCGAAATTACTAAGTATCCTTCCCCAATTTTTGATAAATGGAGACAGTAGTACTTGTGAAGTCCAAAATATCCTTAGTTTTTTAATTATACTAGGCTTTCTTTTTTCGGTAAGATGCCACACCAGCACATACCTTGAATCTTTAATTAGATTTTTATAACCATTGTATAGGGTGTCATAAATTCTCCACCCTGTAATCGTTGAATTTTCTAGTTGGGTATTCCAAAACTCAACTTTATTAATTTTAGATTTAAATAAGAACAGAAAAATTCATGAATCATAGAGATATCTCGTGCTCCTCTTCAACATCCTTGTCATTCTCTCTTAATTCTTTTCTTTCTCTAAGTCATGTGTTTGGGTAGACATAATCCCAATTTTTCATTTGAAGGGCATCTCTTTTTTCTTTTCTTTTTTAGTTTTTGCATGTATAAAATTGATATGTATTGTTTTAAATTTTCTTTCATATACACACAAAATAACACAAGAAATGCTTCATTTCTTATGGGAAATAGCATAATATTTATTCTATTTTTTTATAGACAAATTTTAGTTAATTAGTTTTTTTTACGTCTAATTAGTTTGTTAGGAAAATGATATATTAGTAGCAAAGATTGAATTTTAAACCTCCCACAAATTTCGGATTATCAATCCAAACCACCTAAGTATATTCGTTCGGGTTCTTACTCTTAACTCTTGTCTTTCTCTATAGAGGTACGAAGAGGAAGACAATATAAGCTTTAAATTTAGGGTATTACTTTTCCCACCCTGTTGACTTCTCGCGCGCCCTGTAAAATTTTTAAAAATGCCCTTTTGTATTCGGATTACGTAATCTGGATTGCATTAACACCATGAAAAAAAGGGTCTAAATGATGAAATTTTAGATTTTGAGGACGGAGTCCAGTAAAAAGAGACTTTTTATCCAATAACATTTCTTCAGGAAAAAATGTCCTACAATTCAATAAAATATGAACACTTTCATTATGCAATGTAACCACCATGATACCAAATATGCATTAAGAGTCAAGAATTAGAAATGTACCCAAGTAATTTGTGGCAAATGTCATCTCAATTTTCTCTGCAGAAAACTCCAAAACTTGAGAGAATATACCAGCATTGTTTCAGTAAAATTTATTTATTCTAACCATTAGTGTACATATCATAAAATATCATTACTTTTTCCCATTTTATTTCACCATGCTATTATTATAAAATGAAAAAGTAGAACAATATGATGACAAAACTTACATTAGAATATTAAGTGGAAGATCTAAAGCTAAAAAATCAGAACAAAATCTTTGTACAGAAGAAAAAGAGCTAAGATCAATCTCCAACAGAATAACCTCAACATTTGGACTCTCTTTTTGTATATTGTCTCTCACTTTCATTGCCTTCTTCAAGTCCCTTGCACCAATCACAATTCTCACTCCTCTCTTTGCTAACCATGTTACAAACATGTTCAAAATTGGTGCTAGTGCTGTCCGGATTACATAATCCGGATTGCATCAGCACCATGGAAAAAAGGGTGTTTAGGGGGTGTTCGGATTATGTAATCTGGAAACATCATGTAACGCGCCCTATTTTTGAAGTTTCCAGATTACAAAATCCGGAAAAATCCGTAACTCCATTTTTCACCCTATAACAAAGGAAAACACCATTCTGGATTATGAAATCCGGAAACCTCAAGGACATTTTTGGAAAAAACACAGGGCGCGCGAGAATCTTATAGTGTGGGAAAAGTAATGCTCTTAAATTTATTGGTGGTGGTTCAAAATAATTTTCTTATCTCATTTTTTTTTCAACTAAAGCAAATTATATATTGTGATATATATTCGTTATAAAATATTATCATAAAAAAATCATGGTAAAATATCAATATCAATTTCATGTTAAATTTTGAGACCAAAAATGTTCTTTGGCTATCTAAATTACATATGTTTCAAATCTTACTATTTTTAGAATAAATCTCACTAAATTAAATAGGTTTCTACATAATATATAGAAATTGTGTTTCTCTAACATGTGCAATATTGTATGTTAAAAGAACTAAAAATAGCAACATTTAACTAATAAAAGATGGTGTACTGAAAAATAGTAAGTTGGAGAATGTATTCTTTCTAATATCAATATGTTGATTTATTCATGTTTCATTGGTCTTTTTACCCTTAAATTCATATAGATGTAGATCAGTGAATGTTTATTTCTTTATAGATAGACTAACTTCAGTTAATTATTGGGTTTGAGATTGTATCAAAAAGAAATTTCGGACTTGCCATACTTAATTCAGTTAAAGTTTAGGACTTGGATACTTAAACACTTCACTCTAACAACACAGTAAGAGGCATTCTTGAAAATCAATTCACCTATGATCAGACTGTATCAGTACACATAAGTATTAAGAATTACCAATCCATGCATTGCCAATGAACCATCATCACATAAGGCTTTCAATCCACCAAATTTCCCTGTGATGCCAACCACCTCTACTTCAGCTTTAGAACCTTTTACATTTGATGTAAGTAGGAATTGTCACACAACCTGTAGCCAATCTTGAATTTTTTAACTTGAAAATTGCATAGACTCAAGAGCCTTGTACAAAAAGCAGATACTCCTTATCCTAATTGCACACCATTTTTTCATAATGCCTTCTTTCCTCCACTTCAAACATGTCCACCTGCTCCTAAATCTGCACAGTGCATGACAGGAAAAACATGTCCACCAATTGTAACATAAATCATGTTGACTAACTTTTCAACTATATTGAAATTTAAAATAGTTATACTTACCATGTTAGATACACAGTCTATGCGATTAATTTTGATTGAAGGACAATACAACCCGCAAATAGAAAATTAAACCCTAGTTTCAACCTAATCAAAATATCACTTGTGTTTCAGCAACATTTTTATTAGTTGAGGAATAAAATTATAAGGCAACGTAATAACAGAGAGCTATTTCACCAGGTAATTTCTTGGCTAAAATCAAAACAAATCTCGACTGTTAATCAGAATAAGATGTCACACGATTAAGATGAACTCATTTATTCTTTACAACGATCATTGAAACAACAATATATATCTAAAACTCTCACAATCCTCAAATCCACATCACAAGAGTCGCTAATTGATGATGTGACTGAATGGAGGCCATTCCATCAAATTTTCTAGGTCAGCGGCCAATCAATCTTATGTCCATAGTTCAAAAGCGGCATGCAGATTAAACCAAGGGAGTTAACAGTGGCTTTCCAAGGAAATGCGCCTCCAAGTTTCCAAGAAGAAGGTCAGCCATGGCAGCTCGAGTTTCTACCGTGCCACTTCCAACATGAGGCAATATGACAACATTTTCTAGCCTAAATAGTTCTTCGGGAACATGAGACTCGTTTTCATACACATCAAGTCCAGCACCACCCAAACGACCTTCAAGTAATGCAGAGACCAGCTCTGGCTCATCAACATGCTTACCTCGGCCAATGTTAATTAGGACACCCTTCGGACCAAGTGCATTAATGACCTCCCGGTTGATGATGTGATGAGTTTCCTCTGTAAGAGGGCAGGCAACAACCAGTATGTCGCAGTTGGATGCTAACTCAACAAGGCTTGGATAGTACTTGTATTTTGGTTCCTGCTTTTGAGTTCTAGAATAGTAGGATATTGAACAATTAAAACCTTCAGCTCTCTTGGCAACTGCTGTGCCAATCCTTCCCATTCCAATAATGCCAATGGTTTTCCCAGAGAACGGCAACGAAAATACCAGATGAAAAAAACAAATTATTTTCAGGTTGGAAAATGGAGGGGGAAGGGGATACTACATGAGAATGCACATAACCGATTTTAATGAGCAGTGTGACACAATTGTATGATTGAAGCTCTGCAACCCTTGCAACATGATGATAGATCACTGCGTCCAATTTTTAAATGTTTTTCACTGTTTTATGAAAGATTACAAATTTGTAAATATTGAAATATAGGTAGTTTGTCAAACAAGAGAGTCTGCGCAAACTAGTAAAGCTTTTGTAGACTCGACATGTTTACCAAATATAAAAGTATTATTAAAAGAACCTATTAATGGCAAGAGCAGCGTCACAGGTTCACTTTTATGCAGTAGTGATCCTTCATGGGTGAATTGGATCGCTAAACAGATGTTTCTACTGCCTACTGGGGATTGTTGGAAGATTGCCAAAAGGGAGTGAACAAAAGAGTAGGTCTTCGGTGGTAAGGCCAGAACCGAGGTTATCAAATCGAGATTCAAATTGTGAATAAGAAAACTTATTTTCCAAATTAATTGAATCTTACTTTGAACCATGAACCATAAGATACATTATCAATAAAAATGACATTGTTAAATAAAAACAAATGACATAAGCAACATTTAGAAACCAAGACCCGCAAGTTCGTTTGTGGATGCACCCATGACTGAACTCATACCATGCAATTCAATGAGATTCACAACTCCTAACTACGTGAGATTCAGAAATGGCAAATACAGCTTCATTTTGCAGGGAAGCACTGAGAGGGAACAAAAATGTAGAAACCCTACAATGAATAACATGATATTGGTTATGATGTTGCCTTTTTATCAAACTCAGTCAAGTATGATATATGAACAAGTTCATATTAGTTCAACTGAGTTTGCTGAAACACGAGTTTGTATGGAACTCAATTTTCCTATCTAGAAACATCAACTCATACAAGTCAACTTGCGAGTTCAATAACCATGATGAAGAGTGGAGATAAAGCAATCCTAATAGAGCACTACTATACTCCAAACCTTGAAATTGCAGAGAAATGGAGCCGACGCAGTTAACATTATGATTGTGATGCCGTTGCAGTCTTGCAGACATCTCTAAATCTTTTATACAATGGCTGCGGTTGTGAACCACAATTTAAAACTATGTTGCTACCTAAAACAATTTCCCTGCATGTTGCGAACCACAATTTAAAACTATGTTCCACCTAAAACATATTTAATGTATGTTCTGACCTAAAACTATGTTTTAGCTGTGATTAAGAATTGTGAAATGTGATACCACCCTAGAGTCTAGACACAATAAGACTTAAGGCCCGTTTGGATTGGCTATTTTTTTAGCTTATTCAAAATAACTTATGCAAATAAATAAGCTTTTGTGTATTATTCATAAGCTTGTCAAGGTAGTTTATGAAAAAATAGCTTATGAACATAAAGTTTTCATTAGTGAGAACTTATGAATTAATATAAAAGCTTATTTATTTGTATAAGCTATTTTTCATAAGCTCAAAAAATAAGTCCATCCAAACGGCACTTTGTTTAGTGAAAAATTGTGAATAGATGGTAAGCTAGCTTATAGATGATAACGGACAGTTGATAAGTTAGCTTATAGATGATAGCGGATAGTCGATAAGTTAGCTTATAGCTGATAGCTAACTGAATATGTGTTGTTTGGTATATTTAGCGGTTGAACTAGCTTATAAATATGAAATGACATAAAAATAATATATTTAACTAACATTTAAACTATTTCAATTAAGAATACAAAGGTAAAATTAGAATAAATAATGATAAGCTATAAGTTAGTAAAAATAAGCTATAAGCTCGCAAGAAAGTGATTGTTACCAAACATATCTTTTCAGTCAAATAAGCTTATAAGACATAAATAAACTATAAACTATAAGCTCAAAAATGGAACTTGCCAAACAGACCCATAGAACTAGACCACAAATTTTCACAATATCAACATCATAAAAAGCAACATAAATTTAGAAACTTAATCATAGCATTTTACCTTAGTAGTCAACTTATAATCACCGCGCTTCCAATTTCCACTTCTAACAAATCGATCACATTCCGAAATCCTCCGAAGAAGCGTAAGGATCAAACCAATAGCCAAATCAGCAACATCATCAGTCAACACATCAGGTGTATTCGTAACACGAATCCCTTTCTCCTTACACTTGTTAAGATCAATCATATCAACACCAACGCTATAGCTGGAAATAATCTCAAGCTTCGGCAACGCTTCAATGAGCTTGCATTTCCGACCACTCTTGTATAATATATCCATTTTAGTTTAATTTTATAATTTCTACTCAAGAAAAAAATGTTTAGGAAAACATATACTAAAATTTGTAGTTAATTATTTAGTTTATTAAATTGTGATGTTATTTAAATTTAAATTTGAAAAAAAAACTGAATTGTTAAGATACAAAAACATACTTATATCAATGAATCATAATTAATGCATTTAAGAGTAAGATTGGTTTGATGATATTTGAATATATTAAATATAAGCTACACAAAAAAGAATAATATACTCTCTTATTAGAGGAGGTCATCTTGAGATTTTGAGTGTCATATGGGTGCTAAGATTACAAGGTCGTCCCAATCATTAGACCAATAAAATACTTTTTTTAGGCTATAAATTTTAATTTTTTTAACTAGTATACGTATATATTATTACTACTAATGAGATATCAACGTTTTTTTTTAGATGTGTAGTATCTACTACAAAAGTTTGACTTTTGTGATTCAAACTTCTTAATTATGGTTAATACTAGATAGTAATATGTATGTGTCTACTTTCCTTTGCTAATGTTGTGATTCACACTCCATTTTTAATGATTCTGCACTGTCTTTCTCCTAGTCTTTCTTCTTGATATAATAAAAATGAATGATTTATGGTCAATTTTGACTTGAAATCACTTCTCAAAATTGTTTTATTTCTTTTTTAGTTCAACAAATGATTTTTTTTTGTAAAAAAAAATGATTTTCACATATTTTTTGTTTTTGTTATTTTGTGTTCTTAGCATGATGTTTATTGTTTTGATTTCTCATCTCTATGCGATATTTTTATTTTCCCTCTTAGTGTGATGTTTATTTAACTTATGATGAAAGATTAGTTCTTATCAAGTGCAGGTTAAATCAATAATTTTGACGTCGTGAATGTTGCAAATTCAGATACATCAATACTTTTGAGACTTATATATAATCATATTTGTAGGCGGATATACTTTATTGTTTTATTCGTTAGTGACATATATGATGTAAATTTGTTCGTAGATTCTTTATTTCTAGAGATTTTGAATTTGTATTGTATGGGTATACATTATTAATTTTACATAAATATACCTTATTTTTATGGAGAATACTAATCATTGCCCTTGGAGCATTGGTTAAAGTACTAAAATAAGTAAGTTTGCATCGAAAAGTGGTATAATTATTGCTAAGAAAAAATAATTATTTGTATTTCGAAGACAAAGTTGAGTCCTTAACCATGGCATTTAGAACATCTCCAATGGGGGTCATTACTTAACAAGGACCACTCCCCGTTAAAGACCCCCATTGGAGGAAGAAAAAATCAGTCCTTATTAAATAACAGGTCACTATATAAGGATCCTCTCTCCTGTCAACTAACGGGTCTCATGTTTAAAAGAAGTAAAAAAAATATATACTACTTGGTCCACTTACAAAATAAGCAATAAATTATTTCTGTTTAATGATGTAAAGTTAATGAGATATATTTAAGTACTTTTCATTGGAGTCCTTATTAGTGTATTGTCATGGGAGTCATTAAGTCCTTGATAGGTACGTTTATTGAAAAATTATAAGTAATGATGTGTATACGTGGGGTCCATTTAAGAAGTCCTTAATACTCCCTTTGTCTCACAATAATTGTCTCTTTATCATTTTTTTTTCTTCCTTAAATGAGTCATTGAATGCAACAATTATTTATTTATTCTTTATTATACTCATATTTATTGAATTTCATTCAACTTAACTATTCGACTAACTATAATTAATAAGGGTGTTTTGGTAAATGATATTAATTTTACAATCAAAATCAACATAATTAATCATTTTTTTAATAATCATATACAAACCTTAAACGACTGTTATCTAGAGAATGAGAGACTAGGTACTACTGTGGATCCTCTTAGGCCATGAGTTAGTACGACCTATTTTTATTTTTTATATAAAAAAATAAAATAAAAAACGTATGAAAGTGATCCATTCTGGCATTGTTTGTCATTTTGTCGGGAAATAAAACATTTTACTGTTTCCATAAATAAATAAAAAAGTAATAAAAATCAATGTTATCTGAATCATCATCGTCCTCGTAGCAGAATCGAACCCTCTGCAACTCCAATTTCTCAAAACCCTAACCCTAATTATGGGATCCATAAACGTTCTCCTCGTATCTCATCAAGTAATCCCATACTTAGAACAAGAACTCAACAAACGCTACAACCTCTTCCGCTTATGGGATTTCCCACAAAAATCCCAACTCCTAACTCAACACGGCGCGTCGATCCGTGCGGTTGTCGGAGATGCATTCGCCGGTGCCGATTCTGACCTCATCGAAGCACTTCCGAAGCTTGAAATCGTTTCTAGCTTCAGCGTTGGTGTTGATAAGATTGATCTTGGCAAGTGTAAGGAGAAAGGGATTCGTGTGACGAATACACCTGATGTGTTGACTGATGAAGTTGCTGATTTGGCTATTGGTTTGATGCTTACACTTCTTAGGAGGATTTGTGAATGTGATCGATATGTTAGAGGTGGAAATTGGAAACATGGTGATTATAAGTTGACCACTAAGGTAAATTTCTCAATTGCGGTGATTACGATCACATTGCGGATCTTAATACTCGCTTCGGTCTTAAATATAAGTAAAAATTGTTTTTCGTACTAATTGAATAATAACCGGTATCCGGTCTATAACTTATAGACCAAATACCTGAAAAAAAGAATTTTTTTTCTTATAGTTAGGACCGGAGGGCGTAATATTGTAAACAATTAGCTTTGGTGAAACCAATGTAGAAACACACCGTGATTGTATGTTTGGATTGGCATTGAGTTTGGCAAAGTCAGAGTGGTGTGTGATTTTGTTGAAACTTATTGCTTTTGACAAGATCGTGGCAGTTCATCTGATTCTGTCAAACTTATCGCCAATCCAAACATGCACCAAAAATATTTTAGGTAGGATAGGAACATAGTTTGAAATTGCGGTTCGCTGCTATAATCACATTGTATAAGTTTTAGAGGTCTCTGCAACGACATTACATTCATAATTGTGGCTACATCGGTTGCATTTGTCCTCATTTTGCTGCAATATCAAGGTTAAGAGCATACTACTAGTAGTGCTGTATTAGGAACCTTTATCTCTACTGTTCGTCATGATTAGCTAACTCAGAAGTTGACAAGTATGAGTTAACATTTCTAGATAGTAAAATTGTGTTCAATTTCATACAAACTCTCGATTTAGCAAACTCAGTTGAAATTGTATGGACTTGTTCATACATACTCTTGATCAGAATTGCTAATTTATACTCAAGTGTCGTCACTATCTTACGATTCATGCGATTCACATCTTGATTCGATATGATATCAAACACAATTGATACATATTAGAGTGTGGATCTCTTTTGGACTTCTCAGCATGAATCCCAATTCAATTTGCTGAATCTCATGGAGTTGGGAGATGTGAATCTCAGTTGAATCGCATGATATGAATTCAATCATGGTGGTTACATCCCAGAAACAGGCCGAGTTGAACGACTTGGTTTCTAAATGTTTTCCCTTATGACATTTACTTTCACTTTAAAAATGACATTTTTATCGAGTCTGCAGAAATTCGACTTGTTTCTCCTTATGACACAATAATCTAACTGGACATGTTTTTATTGTGTCTGCAGAAGTTCTACTTGTTTGCATAGGCTCTCTAGTTTGACAAACCACTTATCTTTCCATATTTACAATTTGTAAGCTTTCAGAAAACGGTGAAAAACATTTAAAATTGGACACAATGATCTATCATCATGTTTTAAGGGTTGCAGAGCTTCAATCATACAATTTTGTCATACTCATTAAAATTGGTTATATGTCTCTGAAGTTTTACCACAAAAAAAAAATCGGATATATGTATTCTCATGCAATATTCGACCCATGCATTTTCAACCAAGAAATTAATTTTCCTCTTGCCTGGTATTTTCCTTGCAGTTCTCTGGAAAAACCGTCGGCATTATTGGGCTGGGAAGGATTGGCGCAGCAATTGCCAAGAGAGCTGAAGGTTTTAATTGTCCAATATCCTACTATTCCAGAACTCAAAAGCAGGAGTCAAAATACAAGTACTATCCAAGTGTTGTTGAGCTTGCATCGAACTGTGATATACTAGTTGTTGCCTGCCCTCTTACAGAGGAAACCCATCACATCATCAACCGGGAGGTCATCAATGCACTCGGTCCGAAGGGTTTCCTAATTAACATCGGTCGAGGTAAGCATGTTGATGAACCAGAGCTGGTCTCTGCACTCCTTGATGGTCGTTTGGGTGGAGCTGGACTTGATGTGTTTGAAAACGAGCCTCATGTTCCTGAGGAGCTATTTGGGCTTGAAAATGTTGTATTGTTGCCTCATGTTGGAAGCGCCACGGTTGAAACTCGAACTGCCATGGCTGACCTTGTTCTTGGAAACTTGGAGGCTTATTTCCTTGGAAAGCCACTGTTAACTCCCTTGGTTTAAGCTTCATGACTCTATTGAACTATGGAATATGATTGATTGGCCATTGACCCAGAAAATTTGATGTTAAATCATCAATTAAGGATTCTTGTGATATGGAATTGATTGATTGTGAGAGCTTCAAATATCTATTGGTGCTTCAACAATTGTTGTAAAGAATAAATCATTTCATCTTAATCGTGTGACATCTTAATCTGAATATCAATCATGATTTGGTTGCACTTTAGCCAAGAAATGACATGGTCAAGTATTGACATGTTCAATCAACTACGTTATTATGTTCGTTTCAAATTTATGGCTCAACTAACAAATAATATGTGTATGGAACCGGTTTGTCAGATATAAATATAAAAATTCTGAAACAGTTGATATTTTATCTGCGGTGATTGCACCAGTATTCGAGTATAGTGAATTCTGATCCCTTTTTTATATACATATTAGAATTTTGTCATATACTCTCTGTTTTGGAGTCAACATAGCTTTATTCAACATCAATATGTGCAGATTGTTTAGTTAAATTTGGGGATGCTAATATGACAAATATATCATACCATATTGACTGACTCGTCTAGAGTGTTTAGACAGCCGGTTGCGCAGTTTCTTCTGTTGTCTTTTCTTTTCCTTATGATAAAAAAAAAACATTACTTTGTGATAGAATAAAATAAGAATACCACCTTCATTCATTTGTTCGTTTCCTAGCAACATGATTCATTAACAAAATTGAACATTTAATTAATCAGTAAGGTGCAGGATGCCCCTCTTAGCTGATATCATATGTGTGTCCTTTAGTTTGATGTGTTTTTCTTTTGTTTGACTTTTCTCATGTAAACAAAAATAATAAAACATGACAGAGAGTTAAAAACAACTTATGGTTTCTATGTTACTATATGAATCAGCATCGTCTTTGTGTGTTTATTCCACCAGTTACCACGAGCACCAGATCCAACCATATGCAACTCCATTTTTCAAAACACTAACCCTAATGGAATCCATAGATGTTCTCCTCGTAGCTCAAGTACTCCCTTACTTAGAACAAGAACTCAACAAACGCTACAACCTTTTCCGCATATGTGATTACCCGCAAAAATCTCAATTCTTAACTCAACACGGCGCATTGATCCGTGCGGTGGTGGGAAGCGGATCCTCTAGCGTTGATTCTGAGCTCATTGATGCACTACCGAAGCTGGAGATTGTTTCGAGCTTCAGCGTTGGTGTTGACAAGATTGATCTTAACAAGTGTAAGGAGAAAGGGATTCGTGTTACGTATACTCCTGATGTGTTGACTGACGATGTTGCTGATTTGGCTATTGGTTTGATGCTTACACTTCTCAGGAGGATTTGTGAATGTGATCGATATGTTAGAAGTGGAGACTGGAAGCATGGCGACTATAAGTTGACCACTAAGGTAAAACCATAATAACCAACTTTCTAATCATGGTTTTTTTTGTTTTAAGCCTTGTCGCGATCATGGTCGTAGTCTTGTCATGATCATGGCGGTATCCCGATTCTTGATAATATTATGAAAAACTAGTAGTTTGACAAAGTTATGGTGGCGCCGACATTTTGTTGAAACCCCAAAGCCACTGTAGCTTTTGTCAAAACAGTAGTGGTGAAACCAATGTAAAAAACACATGCTGATTGTATGTTTGGATTGACAGTAAGTTTGACAAGGTAACAGTTGCACCGTTATTTTGTTGAAACTCACATGTCATTTTAGCTTTTGTCAAAATCGAGGTAGTTCTTCGTGATTTAACCAATCTTTCCGCCAATACAAACATGCACTAAAAAAATGTTTTAGGTGGGAGCATATTCATAAATTAAATTTGAGGTCTCTGGAATGACATTACAAGACTTTAAAGTTTTATCTCCATTTTTCATTTCATCATGATTATCTAACTCACAAGTTGACTAGCATGATCTAACGTTTCTAGATAGGAAAATTGAGTTCAATTGCATACAAAATTATGGTTTAGCAAATTGAAAGTCAGTCAATAACTAGAATGGTTTAGCATTAGTAAATAGAAGGATTAATCTTACAATCAGATTTTTGGCACTCATAGTGTGGTATGGTTAATTATTGACTGATGAAGACCAATGAGATAATTAGAGTGAAGAAAAAATGCTTGGTGGTTTGTTATAGGGATGGTGCTCCTTTTACATACACCAAAAAGCAAAAGCTAAAGTATCCTATAACCAAGTTCCTAAATTGATGTTGCTTTTCTTTTGTGGATTTGATATTGTGAATAATTGTGGTCAAATAGTATATTTAGGGGAACCATTTACTTATTTAACCCATAATATAACAAAGTTTTTTTTTTGTTTAACGACTTTGTTTGCTTTTGTTTTCTTTTTTGTTTGACTTTTCTCTTTTTTCTTGAGAGGTTGTTTGTGTTTTCTCTTTTTTTTAGAGGTTGTTTGTCTTTTCTATTGTTAAAAAAAAATAAAAAATACTAGTCTCTAAAACAAGATGACAAAAAGCACGTTAAAAACGTATTATTGTTATTATAAAATTTGATTGTCAGTGGCGCAAATTATGAAAACAAAATGTAGTTTAAAAAATTAATGTTACTATATGAAATGAATCTGCATCGTATTCGTGAGCTTATTCCCACAGTAACCACACGCACCAAAATCCAACCCTCAGCAACTGCATTTTTCAAAACCCTAACCCTAATGGAAACCATAGATGTTCTCCTCGTAGCTCAAGGGCTGTCATACTTAGAACAAGAACTCAACAAACGCTACAACCTCTTCCGCTTATGGGATTTCCCACAAAAATCCCAACTCCTAACTCAACACGGTGTGACGATCCGTGCGGTGGTCGGAGGTGCATTCGCCGGTGCCGATTCTGAGCTCATTGAAGCGCTACCGAAGCTGGAAATCGTTTCGAGCTTCAGTGTTTGTGTTGATAAGATTGATCTTGGCAAGTGTAAGGAGAAAGGGATTCGCGTAACGAATACGCCTGATGTGTTGACTGATGATGTTGCTGATTTGGCTATTGGTTTGATGCTTACGCTTCTTAGAAGGATTTGTGAATGTGATCGATATGTTAGGTGGAAATTGGAAACGTGGTGATTATAAGTTGACCACTAAGGTAAAACCATAATAACCAACTTTCTAATCATGGTTAATATTATGAAAAACTAGTAAAAAGACACGTGCTGATTGTATGTGATTTTGATCAGTTGCACCATAATTTTGTTGAAACTCACAACTTATTGTAGCTTTTGTCACAATTGAGATAGTTCATCGTGATTTCACCAATCTTACCGCCAATACAAACGTGCACTAGTAATGTTTTATGGAGCATAGTAGTAAATTAAAAGTTTTAGAGGTCTTTGGAGTGACATTACCGTTATCTAACTCACAAGTTGACTAGCATGATCTAACATTTCTAGAGAGGAAAATTGAGTTCAATTGCATACAAAATTATGTTTCAGCAAATTGTAATGATTCTACTCGATATTAGAATGAAAAATGCAAACGATATTCTATTGATTCACCCAATGAAGCATTACAACTTGTAATTATAATCTTGTTGATAGAGAACAGTATGGGAGTAATAAAATGCAGTAACAATTAGGAGAAGAATAAAAGAGAGGACTAGAGACTGAGAGAGAGAAGAAGAATTTCATCACACATTCGGTGACTTATTTCCTTGGCCTTCTCTTATTTATGAATATTGCCCCTTTCAGCTCTTTGACTCATTACACAAATTGAAGGCCAGTCACTAGTATGGTTTAGCATTAGTAAATAGAAGGATTAATAAAAGCGGATTTTTGGCCCTCATAGTGTGGTGTGGTTAATTATTGACTGATGAAGGTCAAAAAGAGGATTAGAGTGAAGAAAAAATACATTGTGGTTTGGTATAAGGATGGTGCTCCTTTTATATACACCAAAAAGCAAAAGCTAAAGTATCGTGTAACCAAGTTCCTAAACTGATGTTGCTTTTCTTTTACGAATTTATATTTGTGAAATATTGTGGTCATATCACGGATTTATAGTATTGATGATAAGAATAACCATGGCTTTTTATTTCAAGTCTTGTTGCGTTTATGGTCATATCGTGGGTCGCGATTCTTAATATTATGAAAAGGTGGTGAAACCAATGTGGAAACAAACTAATTGTATATTTGGATTGATGTTGAGTTTGGCAAAATGGTACTGTGATTTTGTTGAGACTTTGAACTGTAGTTTTTACCACCAAAATCGTTGCAGCTTGCCGTTATTCCACCATTCTCAAGTTCAATCCAAACTTACACTAAAAGTGTTTTTTAAGTAGGAACATTGTTTTAAATTACAGTTTCCAACTGCAGCTGTAATATAAAAGTTTTAGAGGTAATCGCAGCGGCATCACATTCACAATTGTGACTCACAATTGTTCGCTATTTGCCATAATATCAAGGTCCGGAGTATAGTAGTGCACTTTTAGGATCCTTTTTCTCCACTGTTTGTCATAGTTATGTAACTCACAACTTGATTAACACAATTCATACATATCAGAGTGTGAATATCATCTGGACCTCTCAGCACTAATCCCAATTCAATTTTCTGAATCTAATGGAAATGGAAGTTATGAATCTCGTTGAATCGCATGATATGAATTCAATCATGGGTACATCCCAGAAACAGCCCGAGCTGTGTGACTTAGTTTGTAAATGTTTTTTCTTAAAAATGGCATATTTTTATAGTCTGCAGAAGCTCTACTTGTTTGCACAGATTCTTGACATTGACAAACCACTTATTTTTCAATATTTACAATTCGTAAGCTTTCAAGATACGGCTAAAAACATTTAAAACGCGACACAGTGATGTATCATGTTGTAAGGTTTGCAAAGCTTCAATCATATAATTGTGTCATACTGCTCATTAAAATCGGTTATATGTATTCTTATGTAGTATTCCTCCCCGACATTTTCCAACAACAAATTAATTGTGTCTTTGCAGTTCTCTGGTAAAACGGTTGGCATTATTGGGCTGGGAAGGATTGGCACAGCAATTGCCAAAAGAGCTGAAGGTTTTAATTGTTCAATATGTTACTATTCTAGAACTCAAAAGCAGGAACCAAAATACAAGTACTATCCAAATGTTGTTGAGTTAGCATCCAACTGTGACATACTAGTTGTTGCCTGCTCTCTTACAGAGGAAACCCGTCACATCATCAACCGGGAGGTCATCAATGCACTTGGTCCGAAGGGTTTCCTAATTAACATCGGTCGAGGTAAGCATGTTGATGAGCCAGAGCTGGTCTCTGCACTCCTTGAAGGTCGTTTGGGTGGAGCTGGACTCGATGTGTTTGAAAATGAGCCTCATGTTCCCGAAGAGCTATTTGGGCTAGAAAATGTTGTGTTGCTGCCTCACGTTGGAAGCGGCACGGTAGAAACTCGAACTGCCATGGCTGACCTTGTTCTTGGAAACTTGGAGGCTCATTTCCTTGGAAAGCCACTGTTAACTCCCTTGGTTTAGTCTATATGCCTTTTTTGAACTATGGACGTTAGATTGATTGGTCATTGACATAAAATAAATTGATGGAATGGCCTGCATTCAGTTGCATCATCAATTAATGATTCTTGTGATGTGGAAAAGATGATTGTGAGAGCTTCAGATCATGTCTATGTTAATGGCTTAACATCTTAATCTGATTATCAATCATGATTTGGTTGAATTTTAGCCAAGAAATTACATGTTGAAATAACTTGGTTATTATATTGGCTTCAATTTTATTGCTCAACTAATAATATGGCGTGTATGGAACAGGTTTACCATGTATAAAAATGTTGAAACACAATTGATGTATTCTAATTAGTTTAAAATTAATTTGTGTATGCAATGCCAATTGCAAATGTGCACCTTAGTAGAAAGGTAATGTTCACTTTGAGAGAATATATAGTTACTTGCTTTGCAAGTTAGTTACATATGAAGTTGTGTAAACAGTAGTGCTATATATCTAGAGAAAAAGCTTCCCGAAGTTGTCCCGATACACAATTCAACCAAACACAGTTGGTTCTGTCCGGAAAACACGGCATTCATTCTTTTAATTTATTTTTTTTGGAATCAGTCCATCAAATAAATGTGAAATCTAATGGTTGTTATGCTGCCAAATCACTCGCGAGCAGCTTCACGAATATTCCTCCGCTGTGTTTTAGTATTAAAAACTGCTATTTTTTTTTTGTTGTCTAGTAGCCTAGTGGCTGGAGCTCACATAATTAAATGTGGAGAAGTGTGGTGTCTGGGGTTCGAACCCCAGCCTCTACCAACTGAGCTAAGCTCACGGGACATTAAAAACTGCTATTACTTAATATATTAACAGGCTGTAATTTGTTTTATAATATAAAATCAATTAAAATTATATTAACAAGACACTCTCCTCTTTCAAAAAAAAAAAAAACACTCATATACACCATTTTCAACACACATTCTTTTATTGGAATGATATTTACGAGTCTCACTAAATTTATATGAATCCTATATAATTCGGTCAATTGAAAGATAATTTTTTTCAACACAAGTTTTTATATCGAGTTTTTTTTTTCTCTTCCCTTGAGTGTTTGTTTTCTTATCACATGTCTAATGTTCAAATTCAATGATATACAATATGTCGAGATACAATGCAGAAAATTACGTATCCAAATAAAATAAAAGTTTACCGAAATCCATTTAAATTACAAACATAGGAGAATGTGTGTTGAAAAATGTGTTAGAAAGTGTGGTGTCATCACTCCTCGAAAAATAATTAGTAAGTTGGGATAAAAAATAAGGAATAAAAAAAAACATTCTATTTCAAATCAAACACATTTGAAAGAACACATACGACAAATAAAATGAGTATGACCTACGACCTGCATATTAATAGAGTGTAGCAATGTTCCGTCTATACAATGTTTCATATTATAATAGAAAATACTCTAATTTTCGCCCCCCACACTAAATTTTCCTGGCTCCGTCTCTGAATGTGAAAGATTGCAATTGAAGGAATGTCAAGATAGCTATGATAGAAAGAAAAAAAAAGCTATATGTTCCTAGAATGCAATGCAATCTACTAAGTGTTGGAAAACTTGTGCAAAAAGGTTATTCCGTGATAATTAAGAATAATTCACTCGAATGAATTAAAGTAGAATAGAGGCAATCAAAACAGCAGCAACATCACATGAATAAGAGAGCAAAATAGAAATAAAGAACTTAAAATTCGCATAAAAGTAATTGTTTGATCAATATTTTTGTACAAGGTAGCTTCGATCCTTTTCCAAAGTGTTTCTATGCTATTTATAGGTCAGATTCTGAAAGTACCCCAAAATCGTGCAGAATTCGGGTGGAAGAGATTGGGATTGTGCAGCATGCTATTGAGAAAATTCTGGGAAAACAAAGAACGAGCTCATGACGTGCATCACGGCTCATGACTGTCTGCTAGTCATGGCTCATGATGGTCAGCCAGTCATGGACCATGACATGTGTCATTGACTTCTTCAACGCCTCCCTTGATTTTGTCCTTTAGTGTTAATTGTAACGCCCTAAACCCCGAATGCAATAATCATGCAATTTAAATAATAAATATCCAAAAAGGTTTAGACGTCACGTCATCATTCGTTTCAAAACATGCAAAGGTTCAGTTTAAAAACATCGCAGCGGAAAAATTTCAACAACCAGGTATAAAGTCTCAATGACATTGCAAAAGTTAAGTTTCAAAAACATCGCAGCGGAAAAATTTCAACAATCAGGTATAAAGTCTCAGTGACATACAGTCATCCTCAAGTACATCAAATAATAAATCTCAAAGGCCATAATAAGGCTCAAAACATAAGTAATATCTCAACAGTTAGATAATAATCTCAACATAATCAACGACAAAAGTAAGACTCGATCTCCTAGTCAGAGCCCGACACAACTAAACTCCAAAGCAGATAAAGGAGGAAGCTCCCGCCATCCTCAACAATTCACCAAGCTAACGCAACTACTCCTGCACGCCATCTACCCATCCATACGAATAAGGTAGGCGGTCAACCAAATGACCACTGAAGGTTAGTTCACAATTCATAATTAAATATAATCAATTAAAAATAAACAACTTCATTTAAATTCAAATGATTAAGCAATTCGACAACATTAATAATCATCAAGCATGCAAGTATAATCATTTCACAAGCACACGTTCACATCAACACATATTCACCAAATTTCACCAAGTATACAATTCACCAATGCAATTATTCACCAAGCACATAAGCAAGTATGACTCATGTCAAGTTATGCAATGCGCCTAGACACAACTCTAATATGCATGTGGTACTAAGTCGTCGCCAAGGTCATCACCTCAAGATACACCTGTATCATTTTCGTCGCCAATATGAATGCAAAGCATTTGGTCGTCGTCAATATGGATATAAATATCCGGCCGTCGCCAATATGAATACAAAGTATTCGTCGTCACCAATATGGATATACATCCGACTCAACATTTATGAATGCATGGACATATGACTATCTCAATGCATATGCTCAACAAAAAATCATCAACAATCAACATCAACATTTTTCAATACATGCATACACCATCAAAGACGTCGCCAATTGCATGTAAGAGTTTCACCAACATAAATCATCATCATAATCATTATTAACACCAATCAACTTAGGAAACATAAAGTTCAAAATCACATCTTTCATGTAATACAGACTACTAACCATATCATGATATTCATCAAATTTAACACTCAATTATCATAGATTCATTCTTATTTTATCATATCATCATGAATATAAAACCATTTGCAAGTTATCCGGTTAAGAAACCACATTTCAACAAAGTTCGTCTATTTCCGCAACTTTCTACATTTTCTAAGAAATTCAACAAAACAAGGTAAACGTGATCCAACACCTCAACCAATTCTGATTAATTTCAAAGTTTCAAAAAGTTCGTCTCATTTTATCATTTTTCAAAAGAAAACCAATTTTCAAAGCAAAACAATGTTAAAACTCATGAATACCATCCAAAACATTTTTATAAATCAAGGTTACAGTCAACAACCCTAACCCTACCTTTTTCCTTACAGAAAAACGAGCTTTCGGAAATTATGCGCTCTTGAAAATTTTCCACAAAGTTTGACTCAATTCACAAAACCAAGATCAATCCATGTCATTTGATGTTTCCAAAGGTTTAGAAAGTTTAAATGCAGTTAAGTACATCAAAAGAATCGGTTTAGAACTGTCTGGATCGACCACGAGCGCACGGAACGACACAAAACATGGGTGTCTGTCCTGTGCAACTCGCTATAACATGTAGTAACTCGTTATAGCGAGTTTGATAGAACATGGAACCTAGATTTTTGGGTTCCTCTCGGGAACTCATCCATTTTTCACCCAAAAATCCTCATTTTGATCCCCTTAACCCCAAATTTGACCCCAAAACTTATACATTAGTTTAAAAACATAAAAAGGCATTCAAAACCACAACAAACTTTGAATCATAACACCAATTCACCTCAAATTCATCATCTAGTTCAATTTCCACCAAAACCCACAATTATCTCATTTTTCATTCAAAACTCATAAACAACCACATTAATTCAAATTCCATCAACATACAAACATAAACAAACTTTCATGAAGTAAATTCAACACATGTTCCAACAACAATCACACACCAATTTATGATTTACACTCAATTAATCAAAAATCATCAAAACAACATATCAACAACAACTATGAAGTTTAAGCTCATAACGCAACAATTTCATGAAGTTTATCATACCCACAAATTCACTTGAATTAGGAGCACGAATTTCATCATTCAAAAATCACAAAAGTCGCAATTAACTCAAAAGCACTTAAACTCATAATTGAAACTAAGAGATTATGACTTAATTAGTGAAAAGAAATCATCCCCCTTACCTCTAGTCTTCAAGAATCCAAACCCTAGCTTCACTTTAGCTCCTAGCCTCCAATCCCAAGCTCTCTCTCTCCCTCTTGCTCCTCTTAATTCACTTTCTCTCTCTTCCTCTTATGTTTTCTTTCTAAATGAATGATAAGGTATTGACCTAATTCTCACAAGAGTATGCTTATATATCACCTTTTAACTGGGCTAAGTCTCTACTTTTCTTAATGGACTCAGTATTCTTACCAACTAATTCACTTACTACTTACTTAACTATTAAAAAATACTGAATATCACCATCTCTAATTAATTACTTTAATCCACTAGTAACTTAGTAAAATAATGTTTCCCACCAAAACACTAAAAATAATCTTCCAAGTGAAATCACTAATTTACTCTCACTAACCAAAAGAGTAAAATACCCTTAGCCTATAAAATGACCAAAATACCCTTCACTTCCAAAATGACTAAAATATCCTTCTTAGACTAAAAATCCACTAAGTCCCACACAAATGCATACAAAGACAAAATAAGCACATAAGAATACCCGCCAACACATGCAAATAATAATTAAAATAATTATAGCGAAAATCGGGTTGTTACAATAACGGTCGTCTTCAGAACAGGATGACGCATGTCGCTCCTGGGATTTGACCATTTTAACCTTTTTCTTCCGTTTTCGCATCTAACACTTAAGTACCTTAGATGCAAACAAAACACCAACCATCAACCATGCAAAACACAATAAACTACTATAAAACAAGTGCAAATCAAGCTATTTAAATGGTGTATTTTGTGTAACAGCCCGTTTTTCGTTAGGATTATTTTATTTATTTATTATGTGTGTTTAATTGCTTGTTTGTATGTTTGATTTTGGATTAGTGGATTTTTAGGCAAGAAGGGTATTTTAGTGATTTTCAGGACTAAGAGTACTTTGGTCATTTGAGGAGCGAAGGTAAATTAGTAATTTTAGAATGTAGAATATTTTAATGTTTTAGTGTTTTAATGTGAATAATTATTTTTGCTAAGTTAGTAGTACCTTGAGGTAATTATTTTGAGATGGTAATTATGAGACGATTTAGCGAGTTAAGTGAGTAGTAACTTTTTAGAATTAAGTGGTAAGAGTTTTGAGGCCAATTATGAATTGAGATAACCTAGCCCAATATATTGGAGTACATATGAATAACTTATGAGGAGAATTAGGGTTACACTCATTTCACTCATTCACACAAAGTGGCTAGAGAAACATAGAGAGTTGATAGAGAAGTTAAGAACGAAGATAGAGGAAGAGAACCGAAGTGAAGAGGAGTGGATATTTTGGTGGATTAGCTAAGATTTAGAGGAAACAAGGTAAGGGGGATATGTTTGTTCTACCTAATAATCTATAATCTTGTTTTTAGCATATGGGTCATAATTGTTTTGTTTGATTTGTGAAAATTAATGATTATATGTGGTAAATTTAGGTATATGAAAATTGTTGGAAACTTGTTGTTGATGCTTGAATTCCATTGTTGATATGTGTTGAAGTGATTACTTTGAAAATTTAGCTTAAGTTGGTGAAAATGATGATGCTGTGGTTGATTAATGATGAATTCATGATGTATGTGCTATGAATGTTGTTGGGCATAGGTTTGTGTTGTGAATCCATGAATTTGATGATGATAAATGTGATGTTTGGTTAAGTTGTTGTGTTTTGGTGATTTTTGTGAAAATGGGTCAAAGAGGAAGAGGAGAAATTTGATTTTGATGAGTTTGAATGAATTTATGGAGTGGTTATGATGAATTGGGCAGAGTAGAATTTTTGTTTGAATTGTTGTGTTTTGGTGAGGAATCATTTGCGTGAAAATTGGGTTTTTGAGCTAAAAGTTGTTTTAAGCACATTTGAGAAATAAGTCATTTTGGGTGATTTGAAATAAGTTGTTTTGGGTTAGAAAACTATATTTATGGGTGAGTATTAACTGTTTGGGACGAATTAGTGAAAGAGGGATCGTAAACCGATCGAAAATCGTGTTGGAACAAGGGTGTTTCACAAGTCACCTATTGAGTTTTGACAATAACAAGGTATTAAAGATAATCAATTGGATATGCTAAACAATTTGTTCAAGTGTGCAGGATCCATAATCAAAGTACTATTCTTAGAGATTCTGATTGAACAAATTCAAGAGCAAAGGAATTTATTTGAAGCTTAAAGCATATGGAAGAATGAATCTGAAGAACTGCGTCTGAAGAAGAGCTCCTGAAGACACGTCATCAGAAGCAAGAACATCAGAAGCGCTGGACATCAGAAGCATATCTCGCCAGAAGCTACTTTGTTGGAACAAGGGTGTTTCACAAGTCACCTATTGAGTTTTGACAATAACAAGGTATTAAAAATAATCAATTGGATTTGCTAAACAATTTGTTCAAGTGTGCAGGATCCATAATCAAAGTACTATTCTTAGAGATTCTGATTGAACAAGTTCAAGAGCAAAGGAATTTATTTGAAGCTTAAAGCATCTGAAGAACTGCCTCTGAAGTGCTACCTCTGAAGTGCTGCGTCTGAAGAAACGAGTCTGAAGAAGAGCTCCTGAAGACACGTCATCAGAAGCGCTGAACATCAGAAGCGCTGAACATCAGAAGCATATCTTACCAGAAGCTACTTCACCAGA
>Ga0228711_1001624_pt1 | contig 33503 bp, 16 predicted proteins | sample MedpolnodulmetaG_2_FD_177996 | JGI IMG/M metagenome (GOLD analysis project Ga0228711, IMG submission 177996) | Root nodule microbial communities from Medicago polymorpha collected in Santa Monica, California, United States - brown nodules | ecosystem: Host-associated > Plants > Roots > Nodule... | reverse complement strand
TGCAGAGACACGAACAGAGTAGTGGAGGAAGTGGTTGTATAGTTCGTACAATTGTCCTTTGTCAACGCTCTTGATAGAACAAGCATCCAATGCTTTCAAATTTCATCTCAAGGGTCGTTGTTATACTCTTTCAGTCTTTTGCAATGTCTAGACGTGATTAAATCAAATTCCCAGCTCTTGAATCTTTAAGATTTTTCATCTCCTGATGAACTTCAGCTTCTGGTGATCTTGCTTCTGATGAGGCGCTTCTGACGAACTTGCTTCTGCTGACGTCATCACTTCAGGAGCACTTTGTACTTCACGAACACTTTTCTTCAGACGCTTCAAGCTTCCTTTTTGTTGATTTTTTTGCTCTCTTTTGTTCTTCCAGAACCTTATAAAGATATAAAATTTTGTCTATGGTCATGTACACTTGAACAGATATTAGCATATCCAATTGACAATTTTTAATACCTTGTTATCATCAAAACTCTACGGGTAACATATGTTAAACATTTTTCGTTCTAACAATCTCCCCCACTCCAAAGGTAATGTTTGTTAAACGTATTTTTTTCCAACATATTGAAACATCACCTCAGCAACAAATTATCTTGATCTCTCTAGGTCTATCTTGGAGGTGGCACTAGGTAAGTCAAAACAGGCTGAATATTATACAGGGTTAATACATGTTTACCCCTGTAATAATAGTGATTTCCAGTTTACTCCCCTGTAAAAAAAAATTGTTTTGATTTCAACCTTGTAATTTGAAGATTCTTTGGTTTTAGACTTTCATGAATTTTGACTGTACAAAATCAATTATATGATAGGGGGCTAAACTGAAATTTTCTCAAATTACAAGGTGCGAAAGTACCTTAAATTTTGTAATTTTATGCCATGAAGGTCTAAAACCAAAGAATCTTCAAATTACAATGATGGAATCTAAACAATTTTTTTTTACATGAGCGTAAACCGAAAATCGCTAATATTACAGGGTAAACATGTATTAACCCTATTATATAATTGGCAAAGTAACGAAGGAACATTCAAGTCAAGCTATTAAACAATGTGGAACTGAATGCTATGGTTTCATCACTTCTATGCCATTGCAAAGTGCATTGGATGAGTTGGTTGAGGATCCTCATAATGAAAGCTATGATCTAAGAAGGGCTGCTACTGGACCTCCAAAATGTGAGGATGCTCTTGAAGCAGGAAACATAAACAATCCAACAATCCATTCTATTAACATTGAGATGTCATTGTTTTGTAAAATTGCTTTTTTAGCTACAAATCATCTAGTGGTTGAAAAGAACCATCGGAAATTGTTGGCCAATTAATTTAGGATTCATATAAACCAAAAAATATATAATCAGATAGGATGTTTTCGCTGGTGGATTCTAAGGTGAGGGTCCAATTAAGTCCCTCACCGGTGTACCATCAATAATATGCCATAAGATCTTTTTAAGGGTCTAGATTTTCTTTTAAAAAAAGAGCATCGTCTATGCCTTGCCCCCACCCAATCCCTGCCCTTTTTTTTCCAGCAATAACTTCCATGTTCATCAGCGGTTCCACCATGAGAGGGATTATGAACTGAGCAAGAGGGGGAATATTATGAACCTTGGAAGCAGATTTGTGCAAAGAAAGGCATGGATAATAATTTATTGTGTAAATTTAGGCTAAATATTTTGAATAAATTTTAAGATTTCTAATCGTTGTGTTTTTCTATCAATTGCCAATAAAAATTAAACAGATCTATGCATTAATCTTTAAATGTAGCCTTATGAAATTGTATGAATTGTGCTTTTTTTAATCAATTGTCAAACTTAACCCTATATCTTTTTTAGTAATTTTCTTGACTTATCAAAAGAAATTATTTTATGCGTAGAGATTCAGAAAATTATAGCACCCTAATTTGTATTAAATCGTTATAACCTAAAATTATTCTATTTTTTCATTGAATATAACCTACGAGCTTTTGATTTATTAGTTTTTTTAGGGAATAAATTTATTGGTTTTCATTAGCTATCAACTGTACATAATAGTACATCATCATAAACGTGGGAGCTAACATGAGATGAGGCAATCTATGTTAATTCATGAGCGACCACATTAACTTGCCTCCTATTGAATTGGACATGGAGTTCTTCAAATTACAAACAACTGTTTACAAGCATGTATAATGCAACCTAGTTCACTACTATCTTTTAGGTTTAAGTTAAAGTGATCTACAACAGTCTTGTAATCCAAAGCAAAGTCGACATAAATTGAAGATCCTCCCACACTGCAACGTCGTATGAAGACCAACAACCTCTCCCACATCAACATCACAGAGAGGAGAGAAACAATCTGTCTTGGCAAGGAAAAACTCACCATGATCATCACGAAGACATATGTCAATACTTAACATATTCAAGGAAGAGGAGAACGAAGCATCAATATTACATTTATACATGCCATATGTATGTTTCGTCCACTCAATCACATGACCACTGTTAGAACCGCTCGAATGGGTAGAGCAGTCGGTTGCTCTATGCGATCTCACACCTTGAGCTGCTTGCCAATCATCTAGGAGGTGCCTAGCATGCTCAACAACCTGCAGACTTGTTTCATTTTGTTGCTGCAACAATTTTAAGTTCCTACGCTTCCACAGACTCCACATGATCATCACAATCAATTCTTTTTGTGTCGAAGGCAGCAGGTCAAGAAGAGAAAATATCAGAACATCCATATTATAATTTTTACAGAGGGTTCTATCAATCGTGTCCCATAATTGAACCTCACGGCATGCTTGCATTGCACCTGGGCATTCCAACAACACATGAATGATATCTTCATAATTACTTCAACACAAAATACAATCTATAGGACAATGTTATAATGTTATTTTTATGGTGTGTCATTGATAAAGTAATCGTTCTTGGAATAGTTTATTCTTATATGGATCAATTTATAATATATTTCTTGTTATTTTAATAGTTTATTCTTATGTTGATTTAGTTAAGTTAATTTTTCAATAAAAAAAAGTGTAGGGATCAATTGAAGTAATTTTAGAATGGGGGAGTCGCCAAGTCAATTTTAACTAAATTAAAATGAAATTATCCTTGGGATTGTTAGTACATATCTAAATTTCTCTCGAGTCATGTTAACCAGTGTTGCGGGAACATTGGTTAAATGAATAAAAAATAAAGTTTTAAATTGAAAATGAGTATGTCTAGGCTTTTGAAAAATTGACCGTACAACTTTTAATTCAGAGGCACGTTAGCGTTTCTAATTCCTTAATTACCATGCATGCCTATCTTTTGTTTCCAATTGCCTTCAATAGCTAGTAAATGAGGCAATAATATCCATTTTAATTGTTTGTCTTCCAAGTAATTGAAAGTAATTGATATTACTATATCATTATCATGTCATGATATTACTCTACTCCTATCTTTTATTTGACCAATCCAGCTCTCCTTTTTCCTTTCCTTCTTGTACGACCAAATCACCTCTTTTAGTGACCATAATAGCATATGAATGCACTTGTCTCCATTTGAAATCATTTTATTAATTACCTGTCCTAACCTTTTACTAGCATTACTGCCTAGTAAAAATTTGATTGCCTCTCCTTAATATCTCTCAGCACCAAAAAATAAGATAAGGTTTTCTTTTTATCACTTAAATAAATTATCATAATTTCCTTGCCTTGATTTTAGAAAGAATTTATTCTTTGGTAACCAAATGTCAATCATACTCCTCTCTCCCTCAGATGCGTAGCCAGGATCCTTCATCAGGGGGTTCAGACATTTTAACTTCATTAGAGATACCAAAGGTCTATGTAGTTATATTTTTCTTTTAATTTTATCATTTATTTAAACTACTAAATTTATAAACTTGTCATTTTTTTAATCAAATAACAAATTTCAATATTTATCACATAAAAGTTTGAATATGAAAATGAATATCATAAATAATAAACAATTAGTGATCATAGTTTTTTTACTCAAAGTTTATAGTAAAAAAAGAGGAAAAAAGAGAAAAAAAGATGGAGAAAGACATATTCCCTACGTCATAAAATATAAGAAAAATAAATAAATTCATGCTTAATAATATAAAAAAAAAATTGGGGTATATCTTTTTTTTGTTCTACTAGAAATAAGTTTCACAAGAAGTAAAAATAATTTTCATTGGTTATTGGTTATGGAGAAAATAGGAGGGAGAGTTAATTAAGTACAATTAGTATTTAATTTCATGAAAATAAGTAAAAATTTATTTTGGAAAAAATGATTTGTTTGTAAACAATATGACTAAATAGGGTAAAAGATTGTCTTTTTCGCTTATGATTTGAGACGAATAAAGTAAATTTTTATGCATATAATTTAGGATTCAAGGAGGATTAAGTTATGAAAAAATATGAAATATTAACTAATATTATGTTTGCAAAATCCTAAAACAAGAACATACTTGGTTTAGTAGTAAATGCTTCTCAAATGACTTGTAGGAATTGTATTCGATCCCTAAAATAAATTTTTTTTTTTTTAAGCAAAAAAGAGAAATAAAATAACATAAAAGAACAAAGGTACAGAGCTGGGGGGGCATTGGACCTGACCCAGAAATAACCCAAACGGGATACATCGTGGTAAAACAGAAAAATGAAACGACCCTAGTCAATCCTAACAAACGAACTCTCATCACAGGCGCAACCCAGCGAACCCGCGTACGAATTCGAAACCAAGTTACAAAAAAGATGACGAGAGAGGGTCACTAGGATAAAAAAGGGTTTTAAGATTGGCGTATGGATCGACCGCCAGCACGGCAACAAGATCCACGGTCCAGCAACCCCCTGGACAAAACAGCAGGTATAAAGCTCTTTCAAGCAACACTCTGAGAACAATCACAAGGACTACAACGGACAAGATGGCGGTACCGGACTGAAGTAGGCCCTGATGCATCGAGACCTGCAGATCTCAATAGACCTGAAAATATCAGAGAATCAAGCCAGAAACATCAACACAACCGGTTTCTCAAAAACGCTTTTGAACCCATATCACGAGTCCAAAGCGTTAACATCCAAGCAACCCTTACGAGTTTCAAACAGGGCCAAATCTGCAACCACAAACACAACTCTGAACAAACAAAACACAACAACACCAAACAAAAAACGACAAACCAACAGCAGCGAACAAGCAATCCGACAGAATCTCACACCAAATCCACAACAATAACCGAATCAAACTGTCACCGGAAGAAGATGAGGAAAGAGCACCGTAGAACCAACACCAACCCTTCCAACATGGCGAACCCGAACAACCGCAGCAACCCAGCAAACCAATAAACCGTCGCAAAGAGACATCGGCGAAGGACAACCCAGCAACGGCGGAGAAAGGAGACGAGAGCCTAGATTGAAAGGCCGCCGGAAGGGAGGAAAAGCGGTGGTGCGGAGGACGGATGTCGCTCGTCGCACCACCTAAGGAAAAAGCTACATCTCACAAAAACGATTTGGATCTGTGAGGAAGAAAGGAAAAAAGGGAAGGTCGGTTTGTGAAAGCTAGTGAGAGGTTAGAGAGATTCGAAACTAGAGAGAGAAAGCGGTCCGTGTTGATCTCACATTCAAATATCAAAAACAAAATCTAAGTTGTTCCCCTAAAGTACCTCAATTTTACTTCAACATAAATTTAATTATTAATAAGAAAATAACATAAACGAAATGTATCCTTTAAAAAAAAAATGTATCAAAAGCATGTAGTTAAAAGCAAGTAAGTGCCTTAAGAAGGAAAAACTAAAAAAGGAAGTATCAAAATCAAGTAATTAAACTGGGCCGTGTCATTCATATGAGTTGTAGGTGCAAAATCTTTTGACTAGATGCAATATAAAAAATCAGGAGGTTCAATATAAAAAAATCAGGAGGTTCAAATAGAAATAAAATACGTGCAGTATGTGTAAATTTTGAAAATCCGGGGGATGCATATGCATCCCCTCACCAATATGTGGCACCGCCACTGCTCTCCCTCATTTACAGAAATTTGTTTCTAAGTATTTCTTCCTTTTCCTTCTCATCGTGTAGTCTGGTGCATTATTGCACTTGAGTCAGTTTGAATTGCCACTAATACACAAGACCAGCCAATAAATAGTCTTGACTATATCCTCACACCACACTCTCTCATTTTCATAAGTCTACGAACATATTTCCTCACCATCCTCTTGGTCCACACCATGCACCAGAATTTCTAAGTTCCTAAAAAAAATAGAGCAAGATACAAATGAGAAGAAAGAAGAAGTTTACAACATGAGCCAGAGATAGCTTAGAGCACAAGTTACATCTTTCGAATTTGAAATCCATGTAGATTTCAGTTACATTTAGATTACATTAGGTTTGTTACAAGTTAGTTATATTCAACTGTCATTTGTAGCTTGTATATATATACCATAATATATAACTGAATTCCTTGATTGAAGAATAATCACTTTTCTCAGTTTAGCTTTTCTATGGTTGCAAAGTTCTTAGACAGTATCAGAGCAGGTTCGTCCTGCTTCCGCTTCGTGAAGATTGAACAATCCTTTCATAGTTCTTGTTCATCTTCATCCTTTTGATTTTATCGATTTGTTATCGTTTCGATTTTCTTCATACTCTAGTTTTCTTTGTTGATTCATCACCGAATCTATTTTTTTATGGATAATCTTGTTCAAGGTGCAATAATCTTGTTCATACCTGATAATCAATTCTATTTCACCTTCTATTTCGTTTTATGAGAGGAGATGGTATTGAAGTAGCAAATTTACAATAGGAAATTACGAATTTGAAGCAAGGAAATTGAAAGATTTCAGAGTATTTCACTGATCTGAGAGGATTATGGGAAGAATTATATCAATATAGACCTATGCCTTAGTGCACTTGTCAAATTCCTTGCACTTGTTTGGCAATGCGTAATGCAAAGGGGTCTAGAGCTGAAGATAGACTAATCCAGTTCTTAATTGGCTTGAATGAAGGCTTTACTAATGAATCATTTGCCTCAAATAAATCAAGTTTTCTCTATGATAATGCAACAAGAGAGAGGTGCAGTATAGCATGATTACTACAACCTGTTGTATCCTTAGATGATTCAACTACTGGTTTGGACGTTTGGTGAATGTTGTTGATGGACAAAGACAATTTAGAAGAGGAAAAAGAATAACTCATTTCAAGGTAGAGGAAATGGGAGAGTCTGCAGTTTCTGTGGGAAGTCATGACATACTATTGAGACATGATATAAGAAGCATGGTTATCCTCCAAGCTTTGGAAGAGGAAAAAATTTCCTATGTAAACATGGTTTATTGTGAAAATTCAAACTCAAAATCTGGTACTTTTGCAAGTAAGAATGATGAGAATGGGTTGGTTTTGACCAAAGATTAGTACCAGAAGGCTCACCAAATGTAATGAAAGCTATTAGCACAGTTGCTAATATTGGAGGTAAATTCTATGTTGATAATTCTAACTGCAAATATGATGATACAAGTTGGATTGTAGATACAGGTGCCACACACACCATACTTGCTATGGTATAAGTTTGTTCACTACCTATAATGAAATCAAACAAATTAGTGTTAATTTAACTAATGGCAATACAATATAAGCACATTGTAAAGGAAAGGTGAAAATATTAGAAAATTTACACATTGATGATGTGTTATATTTACCTCAATTTAATGTGAACCTCATATCTGTCTCAAAACTATGCAAAGAGCAACATTGCAGTGTAACATTTGTGGAGGATTGGTTTGACAAATGAATTGGATGGACTTTATTACTTGAAGGCTGAGAAGAATAAGAAAAAAGCATCCAAAATTTCTTGTTTCTGATAATCCTTCTAAGAATGTCATTCCACCTAGTATTTTACCGCATCTTAGACTTGGACATCTATCTCATGATAGAATGCAATGTATGAATACATTGTATAGTTACATTCCTGTTAGTTTGCATACTGCTTGTGATATCCATCAAATGTCTAGAAAGAAGAAACTACCATTCTCACTGAGTAAGAATAATGCTAGAGACTTGTTTGATCCAATTCATGTGGATATTTTGGGACCTTTCTCCACCAGTTCTATACATGGTTTTAAGTACTTCTTGACCATTTTAGATGACTACAGTAGACAAGTTTGGGAAGTGGTGCTTAAGTTGAAATCAGAAGCTTCATGTGGAAGGATAGAAATAAGACATCAGCACATTTTCAACATTAGAAATGCTGTAATGTTCCAGTCAAAATTGCCAAAAAAAATTTGGTTATATCTTGTATTGCATGAAGTGTTTCTATTGAATAGAATACCAGCTAAGATTTTGCAAAACAAGGCTTCTTATGAAATTTTATATGGCACTGCTCCTGATTTAAGTCAGCTTAGTGTGTTTGGTTGTTTGAGTTATGTTTCTATTTTAAATACAAATAGGCATAAGTTTGATCCTAGAGATAGAAAGTGTGCTTTCTTGGGGTACAAGGCAGGAATGAAAGGCTATATTTTGGTTGATGTTCACAGTTCAGAAGTAATAATCTCTAGAAATGTTAAGTTCTTTAATCTAGAGTTCCCTTTTCATTCTACTTCATTAGGTCCTGTGCCAAATACACATTACACAGAAAGCATAACTACCTTGTTTCCTAAGCAACATGAAGATATAGATACTGAGGTGAATGATACTTCATCAACAAACATAGTATCAGATACTGACACAGTACACAATACAAAAGATTCTGAGATACTAGATGCATCTGTTAGTCATAAGAGGATAGGCTAATTGAATCTATAACCACCTCAATTGAAGGATTATCTCTGCAACTCTTTAGATTATCCCATTGCTAACTATGTAGCATACTCTAGAATTTCATCTCAACGTCAAGCCTATACTCTTTCTCTTACACACGAAGTTGAACCTTCTAATTTTCACATTACTAGTCAAGATGGATAATAGCCATGCATAGAGAAATTGAAGCTTTGAATGCAAACAATACATGGGAGTTTGTAGATTTACCTTCCAATGTTGTGTCTATTGGAAGTAAATGGGTATATAAGATCAAAAGACATGTTGATGATACCATTGAAAAATTCAAAGAAAGACTTGTGGCACAAGGTTACAATCAAACTGGAAGTTTGGATTATTTGAAACATTTTCACTCGTGGCAAACTTTCGAAGTAAATGTTTGTGTTATGCAAAATGGCAAATATCACACACAGCTTTACTATCAACAGTAATATCAGGATACATTTTGTTCATATGATACAGCCTTTGATGAGACAAGTGACCTAATTTGAAATGCCATAAGGGAGATAAAGGAATAGAAGAACTAAAAGCTTCTATGCTAGAAACAAAAACTTTATTTATGGAGAAAAGAATCTGAAAACTTCAATCTGTAAAGTCCATCGTGAAGTTCACCCAAACCAATCATCTTATGCGATGTCAAATCTTGTATAAGACATCTATCAGTGTGAAAATGAACAATACATGATAATGATTTGCAAAGTTTAGAAACAGAAATGAGGTTGACTTTAAATTGAGGAGATAATAAGACATGTGTAATATGAAACTGTGGAGAAAAATGGATACTACCAGCATTTTTAACAATAATTGATTCACCATTAGGAAGATTAACATGAATGGGTGAAATGGTATAGAATGGAAGAGCATATATGATCATTTGCACCAGAATCAATGAGCCATATAGGAGCTTAAACATTCAAAGAATTGGAGAAAATAGTGTTTATATCTGAAGAAATGTCCTGCTGAGAATGAATAGCAGGATGAGAAGTTATATGATTAGAATTGGCCGAAGGAGCCAAACTTGATTGTTGAAGCAAGGATACAAGATGAAGATATTGCTCTGGAGTAATACCAGTATTCGGAATAGATGGAGAAGCCTCAGCAGCATTTGACATAGGCTTAGTTTCATAAGCATCATGAGAGGAAGCATTGACAGAAGGTTTTAAAAGGAGGAAAACCATGCTATTGATATAATGTTTCCAGAGTGTGATTAGAACGATTGCAGAAAGTGCATAACCTTGAACCTTTACAACCATTAGAATTCATTCCACGCCCAAAACTTCTATTAGCATCAGATGCATTCACCAAAATGTTGGAATCATCTAGAGAAGCTGAAGAAGGCAAAGGAATGCTGTTGCTTTCTTCCTGAACAACAAGAGAGTAAACTTTGTTGATAGAAGGGAGATGATCCATGAGTAACACTTGAGTCTTCCCAAAAGAAAATTGTTCATTCAAATCAGTAAAAAACTGTATGACTTGATCCTCTAAACGGAAATTTCTTGCAGAACGCATAGCTTCACATCTACAAGGGTGAATGCAAGTGCAATTAGGCATAGGTCTGTGAGAATTAAGTTCCTCCCATAAAGTTTTCATTTCAGTGAAGTAATCAAGAATTGGATCCTTGCTTAAGGATATTGATAGCAGAACGAAGCATAGAAAAAAGAATTCGATCCGCTTTTGAAAATCTTTCATTGAGTTTCTCCCAAACATCAACAGCATGAACATGAAATATGATAGTTTGAGCAATTTGTGGAGAAACTGAGTTAAGAATCCAGGAATGAATCAAGTGACTGCACCTTTCCCACACACCTCTGTTCAAATCATCAATGTCAGGAATAGGGATGGATATATCTATGAAAGATAATTTGTTTTGCGCACCAAGTGCACGTTGCATTGATCTACTCCAAGCTAGGTAATTGGATCTGGTGAGCAGAGGCGTAACTGTAACTGAATTGGGACCTTCACTTGGATGAACATAGAAAATTGAATCTGCATTAACTTGAACTGAAGCAGAATTCTGCCGAACCATTGTGATATGATGAAGAATTGTGAAATGCAGGAACGAAATTCACAAAAGAAGATGAATCTAAAAACTTGCAGAACAAGAAACTACAAACGAATGAATAACGTTCTTCAACAACACGAAGAAACAATGAGAAAGATGATGAATTTTCAATGAATTCACCAAGAAAACGCAGGAAACTGCGAGAAAATGCAGCGGAGAAAAAACAGTTATGGATCGTAACTAACTCTCTTCAAAGAGAGCTTCTGATACCATATTATGAAATGAATGAACAAGAGTAAAATTCTCATTAGATTGTAAGAATGAAGTACAAGGCTTTATATACAAAGAGAAATGTACTACTAATCTACTAGGATTGTACTACACTCTAGTTACTTGTACTACAAGTAACACGTGTCTCCTCTCTTTTAAATGAGTTTTGCTCATGGTGTAATAACTGTGGTTGATTAACTTCTTTGAGAAAACTATAATACGTATTTTGAAATTGCAGCCTGAAATTACAGTAGCGGCCAAAATATAAATGTTATAGAGGTTTCTGCGACAGCATAGACATCATTTGTTCGCAATTTGTATCAATATCAATCTTCACACCGTTGCATAGCCACAACCGGAGTTTAGAACCGAGTTATAATTATAATTTGTTTGGTAATAAAAGTAACACAAGACAAACATTTGAATCATTTTGAAGTAACTAACAAGAACTATTTCCATATCTGCCATTGGGATGTTTCTGAAATGCTTCACAAAAATTCCTCTTTCTGGTTTTGAATTGGAACTGGTTCGCCTATACAAACAATAATAATATCCAACTAACAATTTAGGATAATATACCATTTATTCTTTTTGTATGTTAAATTTTTCAACTCAAAGAGTCACTTGCTTGCTTACACAAGCTTTAACATTATGAAGATAAGTTAATTAAGTTCCTCATTCACACATTAACTGGTATGGTATGCTCATTCCGTTACCGTGCCTTAGTGCCGTCCGGTTTGTGGTCTTATTGGTTCCTCGAGTACCGGGACCGTAGCTTCATATTAGGACTTTTTTAGGTGAAACTATCATGTACTTGTTTTAATCAAAATTTAGTAACTTTATCATAAGCTTGAAGCTAATCCAGAATGAACCTGTGTTTATGGATTCTGTATAAGAAGGAATAAAAATAATAAGAGAAATTCTTAATACTTTATGCAGAATGAGTTTATTTCGTTGGTAGTTTACACTAACTTTATGCAGTGAAATTCCTTAACCATAATACTAGATAGCCAAAGTGATTACAGATCTGCAAATATGCAGTTATTTAATCATGTCAACTTCCTTGTTTATTATTTTATGATGATAAATTGAACTAGATTCTTTGTTAAGAGATGTTTAGCTAGACAAAAGATTATATTAATATTTTATCCAAACATTTGTTGTTATGGCATGGGGTTTACTTTGGGACCCCACTTATGTACCATTGGGATGTCAATGTTATATAACATTGGCCAATGAAGGTGTGCCACGTAGGAAGGTCTAAAGAGGAAAGAGAAAAGACATGCGTGTAAAGTACTACATGGTACATCTTCATTGGCCAATGTTATATAACATGGTATCCCAATGGTACACAAGTGGTGTCCTCAGCTATGCCTTGATAACATGTGTGGGCCATGGTGGGTCAATAGGAAAATGCTGCTGGTTTTCCACTTCTGTATTTTTTTTATATATATTTTAGAAAATTCTACAATTTGCACGGATTATGACACTATCAGTCACATAGGTTGACTACGATCAACATGTTAATAGAATTTTGAAAACATTTCTAGCCAATGAAGATCGCTCAGAGATGACTCGCCAACAAAGTTCATAGTTCAACTCATGTTGCTAAAGTGAGGATTTCTTTGATAAACTCCAATTGATTAAAAACATATATGTAACTCTTCTAAGTTTTAATATTGTACAAAATTGCATGTCTACATCGTATGCTCGTTGAGATATTTTTTTTCCATTGAGGGATCCGAATTGATTAATTTTTTTGTGGAACAGTCACCGTGACTTTTTATCTCTCTTATATTACCCTCTCTCATGTTATCTACCATTTTCTCTTTTTTAAAATTGTTGTTTTTGACATTGCTTCCATCTTGAAATTGTTAGTTTTGGATTTTCAAATTGTTGTATTTGAATTTTTAAATTCTATTTTTGAAAGAGAATATCTATCGAAGTTGGTGGTACTAGGTTGAGTCACAACTAAGTCGCTCTCTTTAAGACATTTCGTGGCACTGCCTAAATTTGTGCAAGGCATACTATCAATCACGCCCTCTCTAGGATAAAACAAACACGGCTACAGCTGTGCGATTAACTACTGCATTGTAGAAAGAATTAAATTCTCAACTATGGCTATTAAGGCCACTCGAATTTAATATTGAAACCACTATAATATGGTACTTTGACCATTCTATTATGGTGTTGAGACCACACAAATATGGTGTTACCACCATTCTAATTTTTAACTTCTTCAACTATGGTATTGTGACCACTCAAATATGGTTTTACCATCATTCTAACATTTAATTTCTTCAAGGGAAGAAAATATCGAAATAGACTATACTCTTAAGATCATTCTTAATTCTAAAGGGACATTATTTCTGGGAAATAAAACGGGGGACTATGATCTTAAAAATATTCTTTATTCCGAAGGGACATAAAATATCGAAAAGAGACAATAAACAGTAATAAAGTAAAGTGCAGGGAAGGACGTGAAGGTGAGAAAAAACACAAGAATGGGGGAGGGGGTTGAATTGTGTTATCTTTTTCTTCGTTTTCTCCTAAGCTGAAATCACTGTTCAGAAGCAGTTAGAGTTCAGCTTCTAAAGTGATGTTCAGAATCTGGTTGCAGCGGATAAAACAGAGAGAGAGAGAGAGAGAGAGAGAGAGAGAGAGAGAGAGCAATTATACAGGTTCCTTCCACAAACCGGAAGCAGTCATGTCCCCCTTGCACTTCCAAGGAGAGTTCACTAAAATGTAATATCTGATTACAACTGCTCACTGCTAAAACTAGTAAGAGACTTCAAATTACTCAAGCACAATTGCAAGAGATTTCCTATACTCAAGAACTTAATCAAGAGACTTCATATGCTCAAGCACAACTGCAAAAGAAATCCTTTTTCAAACTTCAACTGATTTTATTTTATATTTTTATAAAAAAAAATATAGTTTTATTAATATATTGGTCAAATATAGATATCTTTAATTCAGTCTAAAAATAATAATAATTTCATCACTGAATCAAAGAATGCCACATTCTCTTGACAAAAAAAAAAATAATAATGCCACATTATTAATAATTAAATTTCTTTGACCTATTAACTCTACGTAAAATAAATGCATTTTTCCTATTTTTATTTACTACCAAAAATTTATCAAAGCTATTAAAAAAAATCATTTTTATTTAGGGTCTTAAAAAGTTGGATCTTGTTAATATGAGTGCCCCCGGGTACTCTTTAAGGATTCTAAAATAAGAAATTATTCTTTAAAAAAGTCAAATATTCTGATTTCCAATGCAATGATTACACATATTTTCATAAATATTTATTACTTATGGTCCTTAAAAAGTGTCCTGGGGCATCCGTTAACATGTAAAAATTTATCAAAACTATTAAAAATGAATTTATAGACTTAGTTTTGTGTAATACTGACATTCAAAACTAATTTGAGGTTCCCATATTCATTATTATCATCAGTAAAATGAAATCCTCAGCATCATCATCCTTGTTGTTCATCCTTTGCTTGTGCTTCATAGTTTATGTTCCTGTTCCAGCACTACGTAGCAACTTGTATGAAACATTATGCAATGAGGCCAAAGAGGATGCCAATAGTTGTTTGAATCTTTTGAAAGATTATTCAAACATCACCTCAGCAACAAATTATCTTGATCTCTCTAGATCTATCTTGGAGGTGGCACTAGGTAAGTCAAAACAGGCTGAATATCAAAGTAATGAAGGAACATCCAAGTCAAGGTATTAAACAATGTGGAAATGAATGCTATGGTTTCATCACTTCTATGTCATTGCAAAGTGCATTGGATGAGTTGGTTGAGGATCCTCATAATAAAAGCTATGATCTAAGAAGGGCTGCTACTGGACCTCCAAAATGTGAGGATGCTCTTGAAGCAGGAAACATTAACAATCCAACGTCAATCCATTCTATTAACATTGAGATGTCATTGTTTTGTAAAATTGCTTTTTTAGCTACAAATCATCTAGTGGTTGAAAGAACCATAGGAAATTGTTGGCCAATTAATTTAGGATTCATATAAACCAACAAAAAAATAATCACATAGCATGATTCCGCTATGTTATTATGCAACAAAATATTTCGCTATTTCATCTAATTAATTAATAAGATTGTGAAAGTTTGATAATCTACATTTACATTTGTAACGCACTAATATTTTATATACATTATATGTTTTTTTAGTAATTTTCTTGACTTATGAAAAGAAATTATTTTATGTATAAAGATTCAGAAAATTATAGCACCCTCATTTGTATTAAATCGTTATAACCTAAAATTAATCTATTTTTTCATTGAATATAACCTATGAATGAGCTTTTGATTAATTAGTTTTTTTTAGGGAAGAAATTCATTTTTTTCATTAGTTATCAACGGTCTAATACATAACGGTACATCATCATCTACGTGGTAGCTAGCATGAGATTGTGCTAATTCATGAGCAACCCCGTTAGCTTGTCTCCTATTGAACTCAACATAGAGTTCTGAAAATTACAAGCAAACAACTGTCTACAAGCATGTATAATGCAACCTAGTTCACTGCTATCTTCTAGGTTTGAGTTAAAGTGATCTAGAATAGTCTTGGAATCCAAAGCAAAGTCGACATTATCATAGTAAAGAATTTAAGATCCTCCAACCGCTGCAACACCGTATGAAGACCAGCAGCCTCTCTCACATCAACATCACATAGAGGAGAGAAACAGTCCATCTTGGCAAGGACAAACTCACCCTGGTCATCACGAAGACATATACCAATACCTACCATATTCAAGAAAGAGGAGAACGAAGCATCTATATTACATTTATATCTGCCATATGTCGGTTTCGTCCACTCAATCACATGACCACTACTAGAACTGCTCGGATGGGTAGAGGAGTCGGTTGCTCTATGCGATCTCACACCTTGATTTGCTTGCCAATCATCTAGGAGGTGCCTAGCATGCTCAACAACCTACAGACTTGTTTCATTTTGTTGCTGCCAGAATTTTAAGTCCTACGCTTCCATAAACTCCACATGATCGTCACAAACAATTCTTTTTGTGCCAAAGGCAGTTGGTCAAGAAGAGAAAATATCAGAGAATCCATATTGTAATTTTTACAGAGTGTTCTATCAATCATGTCCAATAATTGGACCTCACGACATGCTTGCATTGCACTTGGACATTCCAACAACATATGAATGTTGTCTTCGTAATTGCTTCCACACAAAATGCAATCTATAGGATGAAGCCTCTAGCTAATTTTTGATGATGTTAGCTTGTTTATCATTTTATGTTTTTAGTTGAGGATTGTTATCTTAGAATATGTTAAAGCACCCAAGCCTACGTGTGTCTCAAGCCTTCCTTTCGTTTGCATATCATCAGTCAAAACTTCATATTTTACTGCATGAGACGATTCACATATCTGAATCGTATCACAAAAGTCTCTGACTTTGTGTGAATTGATTCATGACATGTCTGAATCGATTTGCTCTGTCTTATCTCAATAATGCATGAATTGTATCATCATATGTCTCTGACTTATTCGGAGTCGATTCACACTGGTTTGAATCATATCAACATTCATTCTGGGCAGTCTGAATCGACTCAAATACCATTTGATGTGTATCAATCTTCATAGCATTCTACCTTCTTCAAGTTGTCTTTTAGAGGTCTGAATTGATTCACTCATTTAGTGAATCGATTCATTTAGTTGTTTTGGCTCGAATTTTCGCTCTTCATCACCATTATTATATAAACTCTTCTCCTCATAACTTTGAAAGCATTGAATCATTTGCAACTATTCTCTCTAGGTCTCAAAAATTCATTGTTCATACATTCTTCAAGATTAAAAACTTTTTCTTATAATCACTTTGTACATTGAGTCGCATTTATTTGCTAGGGTGCTAGCATGGATTGTAAGTTGGTTCTTTCAAGGAAATTGGTTGGGCTTAATCAAGGTTCTAAAGTGAAGTCAATAATCTATTTCCACCTCCAAAGGACTTGGGGGTCTTTCTAACCATTCTTGAAGTCGAAGGGAATTCGCTTACCGGACGTAGCATCAAAGGCTCGAGTGAAGAGTTTGAAGGGGTGCACGGGTATTCAAGGATTCGATGATTCAAGGAGCACCAAATTCAAAGGTTATTTGAAGTTTGAGGGAGTGTTTACATAGGGGTTGAAGAATTAGGTTTAATTTCAAGGAACTCTTGTAAACACATTGTAATCATCATTTGCTACTTAGTGGATGACCTAAGTGAAGGCGTACCGTGTACTTCATCAAGAAGAGTAGACGTAACTCTAGCAAGGACGAGAAAGAGTGAACTACTATAAAAATATCGGTGTTATCTCTCTTCCCTATCCTCTTTACTTTTTACTATTGCATGTGATTAGTTGAACAATTGTTAGGATAATTGCTAGTATTGATCTAAGGTGTTTTTCATTGAAAGATAATCTAATTCATTAAATTAGGTTTCAAATAATTTGCTTAGATCAATTGAATGCAAAATCTATTCAATTCTTCATTTTCACATGTATTGTGTTTTCATTTGATAGCTTAGTAATTTTGTTCATATAGGTTTGGTTTGAGATTGTCTAAAAGTTTTGTTCATTGTTCAAGGTTTATTAAAGATTAATTGTATTTAAGATTTGTATCGTGAATCCCTCAACTCTAGATTAAATCTTATTGCACATAGATTTATCTTTTTGTATATTGTTGTGATTATTCGTGCACGTTTTCAATAGTCAATTTCGTTAAACTCACTTTTTATTAAACTCCGGAACAGCTTTTCAAAAATTTATTTACCCCCTACCCTCTAGCTTACAAACTAATTAGCCATATAGACCAACATAGGACAATGTTATAATGTTATTTTTATGGTGTGTCATTGATAAAGTAATTGTTCTTAGAATAGTTTATTCTTATATTGATCAATTGATGATATATTTCTATTTATCAAATTATGATCTATTTTAATAATTTATTGCTATTTCTATTTTAATCTTAGATTTATTTATTTCAAGAATTTATTGATTTGGTTAAGTTAATTATTCAATAAAAAGTGTAGGGATCAATTAAATTAATTTTAGAATGGGAAGTCGCCAAGTCAATTTTAACCAAGTCAAAATTAAATTATCCTTGGGTTGTTAGTACACCTCACATATATAAATTTCTCTCGGATCATGTTAACCAGTGCCCCGAGAACATTGGTTTAAGTAAATCAAAAAGGAAAGTTTTAAGTTGAAAAAAAGTCTGTTTAGGCTTTTGAAAAATTGACTATACAACTTTCAATTTAATATTACTATAATTGATTCTTTAATCTCACTCGTTTGCATTTCTCATTCCTTAATAACCATGCAAGCCTATCTTTTGTTTCCAATTGCCTTCAATAGCTAGTAAATGAGGCAATTGGGGGTGGGAATAGGCCGGGTCAGGCCAAACTTTGATAGGTCTGAGCCTGGCCTATGGCCTATCATAGGCCGTTTTTCTTGGCCTGGCCTGGCCTAAAAGCCTGTTTACAGGCCTACTTTACATTAATACCACCAAAATTCACGATTGGCTAGTATCACGACATGATTTGGGAGTTCCATAAAGAAGAAATTCAAAATTGTCAACAATCGCGACACAACTTGTAAGCAATGTGGAGCGATGTTGCTTTGATGTGTAGTGACATGTAAAATTAAAGAAGGATCGCGACACTATATAGGACCATCATGATGCTATTATTCAGTTACATAATCTAATCTATAAAAGCAAAACGAGCTTTCTGAAGAGGGGTGTGAATTTTGGAGGTTTTAAAGTGCATTTAAGCTCCAAGTGAATGATAATTGAGGTGTTTACACCATTGATGCTCATTATTCATCCTTATTTCAAGTAATGCCCTTATACTCTATAATTATGGATGATTTAGTCATGAACATCTAAATTTCCTTTGATTAGGTCTTAAATGATTTTATTTCATGTTGTTTGAATCATGTAATTGTTGACACTATTTTATGCAATTACAAACCTAGTATTATTCAGTATATTTGTTCTCAATGTTTTTTACATGTTGATGAATGTATGAATTGATTTAAAGTATTGAATGATTACTAACCATAACTTCTAAACTAGATTTGATACAACTGTTCAATCAAATAATAGCTTTATACCTTTTGGATTATTTGATTGTGATTTTAGAAATGAATGTTTATAAAACCTTCAATGATTACAAATTCACCTATGATATTAAGGAGTTGTAATCAGAGAAAAAGGTTATGAGTCAAGAAATTGATCTTAACTATGTTGTTAATTTTTCGTAATACTAGGCAAATTATTGTAGAGAATAGGTACAATTTCCAGACAACAATAAATAAATGTATTGAAAGACCTGATCACATTAATTTTAAAATTTTTATAACATCATTTTACATTTCGTTAGTTGAACTTTTATTGTGTTGTACTCAGTTATATGCCATGGGCATTCCCCAATTTTACATCCTCAGTATAACTACATTGTTAAGTCGAGCTTGACACAATTCATGTAGAAACAAATTATTTTATCACTTTGACAAAATTAGTACATTTGTTAAATTTCTATCAAGTTTTTGGAGATGTTGTCAAGGATTCTTGAATAATTTCAACAAGTAAATTTAGTTGTTATTTAGAACTTTAGTTATTTATTTCTGTCTATTATATGTCGTGAGCTCAATCTCTTGGTTAATCTATATTTACTATGTCTCTGTTTTATATATTTGAACTTAAAAATGTGATATATCATATTTAATTGAAGTTTTTGGGAGTTTTATGGTAATTTTATGGATATTAATCACCAAAATTGATGAACTCAATATTGACGAGTTAAGCCCGGTGGAAAACACTCAATCAAAGAATAAAAGAAAGGTTTCACCGAATATGGATGAGAAAACAACAAAGAGTAAGGTAAAGGTTGGGACTGCACCAACTATGAGAAAAACATTAGAACGATTAGTCCAAGCAGCAGAAGGTCATAATGAAGTTGAAAAGGTTGAAACTGAAGCAACATCTCATGTCAAGGAAAATATTATATTCCAACATGTGTTGCAATATTAAAAAGTGCAAAGGAAGAAGGACTTTTGGATGGGAAACAATTTAGTTATGCTTTAGAAATGCTTAAGGATGAGAAAACAGAGTCTTACTAATGACCCTGAAAGATTCTATGAAGGATTTGGTAAAGTGGGTTCTATACAGGTATGTGTGATATAGTCTAGGGTTTAGGTTAAGATTAAACTTTATATTTATATTTCTATTGATTTTATGCTTTGGTTGAGATTTGAGATTGTTTATGTATTCGCATTCTATCATTTTAGCTTTTGGATTTTATGTTTGCGGTTGAGAAATTTATGCATTTGAACTACTATAATGAATATTTATTTGCATTTGATTATGTCGTTGTTTATAAATTGTTCTACAGATGCCTTCTAATGAAATCAATGGGCATTCAAGAAAAGTTATAAAAAAAAAAAGGATGATGGTCAGTTTATAAAATATATTAAGATGCAGCAACAATTGCAATTGATTATCATATAAAGTACTTGTTAAAGCAAGGTAACAAATTTCTTTATTCACATGGATGGAATTGGGTTCGAGAAACTCTTAACACTCCATGTGAAAGTTATAACATGTTTATGATGGAATCTACTGCTGTGTTGAAACTTGAAAAATTATTAGTTAGTACAGGATGGTTACATCCATCCAAAGAAATGATATCATTGGAGGCTTTGACTATGTTTCTTTAGAGGTGTGCTTTAGAGTTGTGCACATAGTGAGACTAATCAAAATGTTTAAAATAAATTTGGAAAATCAGGAGAGATCGTAAGCAGGAAGTTTGGTGAAGTTCTTGATAGTTTATATTTATTAGCAACGGAAGTTGTCAAACCTCTTGATTTAACTTTGTAGAAATTCCATCCAAAATTAGAGATGATAATAGGTATTGGCTTCATTGTGAATAATGCATTAGAGCTATAAACGGAACTCATATTCCTCGCATTGTTCCTACTAAAGATCAAATTCATTATATCGGTATTTCCAACACAAAATGTCATGTTAGTGTGTATCTTGGACATGTTATTTACTTTAGTTGTTGGTTGGCCTGATACTGCACATGATATACGTATTCTTTCAACTACGATTAAAGAAATAAAAGATGTGTTTCCTCATCCTCCTAAAGGTAAGGATAATCTCATTGTTGTAATAAATTATTAAATTTTTTAAATTAAAATTTTCATATATATAAAGAAATTGTTTTATTCTTTTTAGGAAAGTGCTATCTAGTTGATGTTGGATATCCAAATATGAAAGGGTATCTATCACCATACAAGGGTGAAAGATAGGGCAAGAAGTCAAGCAGAAGGCATACATGAAATATTCAACCATGCACATTCTTCACTAAGAAATGCCATTGAACAAACAATTGGGGTTTGGAAGAAAAGATATCATATATTATCTGATATGATACCATTTCCACCGATGAAACAACAAAAGATCAAAGTTGCAACAAGACTTCATAATTTTATTCGAAAGTGTGGTATTGAAGATGAAGAATTTAACAAATTTGACCATATTCCAGGATATATGATTGACCACAGAGAAGAAAGAAACAATAATGAAGACATGAGTTCATTTAATCCAAGAAGAGTACAAGATGGAGACTATATGGACAGAGCTCAAAATCGAATAACAACCGGATTGATTGAAAATATAAATCGTTAGAGTTTTTAATAATTTATATTTCTAATCATGAATTGTTTTTTAAAGTCTTTTAATATTGTTTATGATATTGTTAAGCTCTTTTTAGATCATTTACGTTTTATAAAAATATTTCAAGAGATACTTTTATACGACAATTTATGAAATTTTAATCACATTTATCTTTAAAGCCTTATTAGTATGTCCAATTGTGTAATTGTACTATTGTTTCTTCTAGAGTTTTCCAAACAAACACAAACATCATTCGTGTGGGAAAAGAAAACAAACAAACTCCCCAAATCGAAACCCTAACCCCGTCCGCCTTTCTCGCCGTCATTCCCATCCCATATCCCTCGTCCGTCCTCTTCGTCAAGAAACTATTTCACCTTAACCCTAAAATCCTTCAATCTCAGAGAACAAAAATTCATAAAGGGTTCATTTTCTTGATTCTTAAGCTATGGTAAATTCTTATGCTCCTTCCTTTATTTTTGGTGTGTTTTTTCTCAATGAAATGAGGTAAAATATGTGTATTTTTTGGTTGAAATTGTTCATTTTGGGTTTTTTATTTTTTCGTTAGATTAAGTTTAGGAGTTTTGAATTTGGGTAGTTTTTGTTTTTTAGCTTCTTTGTATTTAGAATTTGTGAAATTGTTCCTTTTGGGTTTTCTCTGTTTTGTTATTAGATTATGTTTTTGAATTTTGAATTGTGTTCCATGTAGGTATCAGTTTTTGAGCTCTTGAGAAATAGCTTATGCAAATAAATAAGCTTTTGTGTTAATTCATAAGTTCTCGCTAACGGATATTGTATCTTCATAAGCTGTTTTTTCATAAATTACCTAGACAAGCTCATGAATAATACATAAAAGCTTATTTATTTGCATAAGCTCAAAAATAGGCCAATCCAAACGGGCCCTTGATTTATTTTCACCGAATATGTTGTTATTGGGATGTTTTTTCCATTGGCTGTTGTGTGAATTTTGTTATACTCAATGTTTAGCTTGTTTGGCCCCTTTTATCTAATTGGTTGTGATTATCGTTCAGGCATAGCATGTGTATGCTTCGTTTCACTTTTGGAGGTGGCAAAATTGATTCTACACGTGTAGAATTGATTTTGCCTCTTGAATTGAGTTTAACTTGAATGTACTCAAACATATAACACTTCACATTGAAATCACTTTTACAAAGTTCATTTAATCAAAACCAATTTTTGCGACCAAACACACACTTAGTTTGTTTAGGATTCCTAATGTTGAAGACATAGTAGTATGTAGTAAATGTTTGATGTTTGTCCCATTAGAAGTCACATAACAGCTTTTAGTGCATCATAACACTTGAGAGATTCTTCGCTTTGAATTGCTCTAGTATCACATGTTGAATTGAGTTCCTTGCAAGTATCAGTTTTTAAGAGGATGCTCTTAATGTGTTATGTATGGCAAAGGCCAACCTAGATATATTTTCAACGAAAAAGTTGTTACTGAGAACTTTTTTTCATTAGCCGTTATGTGAATTTTGTAATACTCTGTTGTTTAGCTTGTGCATTTTTGCACTGTGACCCCTATTGTTCCAAACTGAATAAAAAATGATAGAGGGAAGTATCGGTTGAGTAGGAAGCCTTCAAAGTTGTTTGAAATCATCTATCTGTAAATGGTCTTTGTGCAATAGATTGTCTGAAAATGCACCTTGTTTCTAACAACTATGAATAAATTGTTTATGCAGGCTGCAAAGATTCTCGCAAACTTGATTGTGATGGGTGGGGGAATCTTGGCAAGAGCAGTGGTTCAGGCATATCGTCAAGCCCTTACCAGTAAGCTTTACAAATCATTCCTCTATAAATTTGAGATTCGTTGTGTAAAATATAGATGCTTGCTAATATACTATTACATTCTGAGGTTTCTAGGCATATATGATCGGTTTCACTTTGTATTTACGTCCCAATGTCAATTTGACTGTGATTTTAGAAGCAGCAAATTAGACGTTAAAGTAACGCATAGTGATACCGTGGGTCTATAAACAACTTGTTCTTCATGGATATAAACAATATGCAAATGTCTCATTCCTAAACCAAAATAATTTTTAACACTTAATAATTGCTTGATATTTTGTTGTTTTCTACACTATTTTGAGAATTTAGGAGCCAAGTGTTAAATGTTAAAGATATATATTGGAGTTATCATATATTTTTCCTATCTGCTAATTGTTGGTGTGGGATTTCATGGGTCATTGAGCAAGAAGTTATTAAAGTGTTGTTAAACAGTCGCATATAGAGCTATTGCATAGCAGAATTTCATCAAATCGCTATTGTTCCATGGCACGTTATTTAGTACAAAATATTGTGAAGTAGTGACTATAGTGGCACTATAGCAGTATTGCGTAAAAGAATTTGAACAGACCTCTGTTTTCTGTGATCTACTATTGACAACACTGCTTTTATCATTGTGGCAATCTAGTTGACATGTTGGAATCATTACATGGGATAGTTTGTTATTGGTTTGCATCCCTATTGAATGTAGGTCCACATGTCCTCTCGGTTCTGAATTAAACCATAGTTTTCAGTTGATTGAGTTGCATATTGTGAGAAGAGCTTGGAAGAAGAGTTAAAATTTCATGTTCTACTCTTTCTTTTTATTATCTTTGATCTCTAAAAAGTCTTTCACAAGCTCCATGTGGCACAATTTCTTGTTCTTGTTTAGTTTGCACGATTTGCTCCTACTTGTTTAACATTGAGAAAATGTTTTTGTACCACTTATTTTTAAGAAGAGTGCTTCGGGATTTAGATGATGTGTTGAGTTGAGGGGGATTAACACGAGGATCGTATTATTCCCTCCAAGAGACTAGTTAGATCCAGGGCCATTTCAATTTGATCGAATAAACTGAGTTTATCATTCGAAATCTGTACAATAAGTGTTGGATCAAAACATTAGTTATACACTTTTTCATGATTTAAAATGTACAATAAGACATACGAAATCTGTACAATAAGTGTTGGATCAAAACAATAAGTGTTGGATGATTTAATCATTGCAATGGCAAATCCATATTCATTAGAATGTTTGATATGCCCTCTTATCTTGCCGAAGTCTTCAGATTCTCATTATGGGACTTAATTATATGCATAGATCTTGAATGTTATAGTGGAAACACTATATAAACATTACTAGCACATGGATTGATATAGTAGTCGGTCTAACAGGCGCACTAGGTAGTATTCTAATTGATTTTGATACGTTTATCTCCTTATATTTCATCTTTTCGGTTGCTTCTGTCAGTTAATGTTGTGATCAATAAATTATCAACTTCATTCCTTTCTAACTTAGCATCTTTTTGTTCCATTATGCGGGAACATCTTTGGTTTTTACACTTGATTGGACAAGTTGGCACATGGATCCTTTCTTTACATTGTTTGATTTGATCCATGTACATTAATGATTCGCCAATCTCTATTAATATGCGACATTACTTTTTGAACAACATGATCAACATAGGTCTCCAAATTCCAACATTACATCCATCTATATTATTAAAATTGCTCTTTAGGCTTCAAATTTGTCTCCCAGACACCCGAGAAGACCAAAATACCCCCAACGGCAATTAACTGTCAATGGGGGAGCGAACGACAGTTAATTGCCATTGGCTCCCCAATATCAGTCAACTGTCGTTGCACCTTACAATCTATTTAAAATGGGTAGATAGCTTGTCTTATAAATAGAAGGAATCGAATAAATGGATACAGAGCTTGTCTTATATTTGCTTGTCTTATTGTTGATTGGGCAAAGAGCTAACCAATTTAATCCGGTTTTTTATTGTATTGGATTGTGCTTTATTAGTTTGGTGAAAATAAATAAATGGATAATTCTTTTTGTTTGCATCATTAAATAACATCATACGAAGTTATTGTATGTTGTTGGAATGGCACTAAGTCAAAATTTATTGTCCAATCAAACCGAATTGGCAAATAGTTGTTTCTTGTAGACAAGTCAAACTAATAAAACCAATCCAATCCAACTCTTATAAATGGGTAAATAGCCCGTCTTATAAATGGATTGTAAGGTGTGAACGGCACTTAAGTGCTATTAAAATTTGTAACAGAAGATAACTGTCGTTGGGGAGCGAATGGCAGTTAACTGCCGTTGGGGGTATTTTGGCGTCCCGTACCAAAATTCCTTACTTTTTTTTATACCCTTAATTTGTTGACCTACTTTATATTATTTCAGGTCCTAGATTTTTCTCTCTCATATTTTGTCTTTACCAAATCTATCTATACATTTTAGTGACTGCTAACTCTTCTCATTTTCTCTACATTATGTTGTTCCAGATGCCTCAAAAAATGGCGTTGCACAAGAAACAATACAAAATACTATCCGCAAAGCTAAGATTACAGAGCAAGAAGCTCGGCAGATTCTTGGTGTTACTGAAGAAATGTCCTGGGAGGAAATTACGAAGGTCAGTATATTATCTGTGCTGTTGCTATTACCTATTTTTTCATGGGGTTTAAATATATTTTCATTCCTATAAGGTTAGCATTATTCTCTGTATAGTCAGTTTTAAACAACTTTGTCAACTTTTGTGTTACGGTGTTCCTAACGTAAAGAAATTGAGTTTTTTTTAATTAACAATTGCTTTACGTTACGAACTCTGTAACATATAGAAATTGTGTTTTAATTCTGTACAAGAGTCTGATGAGGTACTTCAAACATTGTTTAATATTGTCTTAAATATAATTGTCTTTGTGCAGAAATACGAGAAAATGTTTGAGAATAATGCCAAGAGTGGGAGTTTTTACCTCCAGTCGAAAATTTATCGGGCAAAGGAATGTCTAGAGCAGACACTCAAAAAAGTAGAGGGTGATGGAAACCCTAGTTGAGGACTCGGTTTTTCTCCATCAATTTTGCGCCATCTTATGTGGTCATTTTGGCCACCATGTTGTGTACGAATTTATGCAATCATAAACTTAAATTCATTCTACTATAAAAAAATTATTTGTAAATGTGTAGTTGGGAAATTGGGAATTTACTGCAAATAATGAAAGCTATCTGAAGAACTGCGGCGATTTTAATGCTTTTAATTTAACATAAAATGTTGATCAAAATGATATTAGTAGCCAAGAATATCAATAGTAAGAAAACATATACCTGTTTTTCACTATTAACATTTGTCATGTATGTTATGTTCATTAGTTTCATCCATAATTCATGGTTATCATTACCGATCAATTGTCATTATCATTACTCGATCAACTGTCAATGTTGAAATTGCCTGGCTGGAAATCTTCGCTCCGGTTCAAAACTGGGTCGTAGCAGCTGTGTCGGAGAGTTTCAGGTGGTTTTGCCCCTTCATTTTTAGGAAAATGAGTTGTTGAGGCTGTGTTTGGATATGTATCCTAATGTATAAGCTGTCTCTCTTGATGAAAGATACAATTTGTGCTTAGACTGAAATCTACTGATGGCATTAAGCTAATAAGTGTGTTTGAAGAAATATAAATTCACATCCACAAGTTGAGAAATAAAACCAAACACACTCCAAGTTGAAAAAGACTTGAGAATTGTGTAAAAGATAGGTCTAGCTGTTATAATGAACTCTTCTAAATGTTGAATCTTCAATTTCTGCTGCAGATGCTTATGAACTAACTCTTACTGATTTTATATAATCTAAACATACTTATACTTGGTCAGCTAAGCATATGTTTTGTATCACTGTGGAATGTCGAAATCACAATGATCCATCGTAATTATGCAAAAACTATAACATTGTGATTATAATAACACCGGTAATTCTGGCATATGCACTGTGATATCAATAATTTAGAAGTACATATTTGAAACCATGATGTCATAGAAAAACAAACACCTTTTATACATCAGGAGTATTTAAGTTTGAATAAATCTTAAAAAACAAGTACAAATGCAATGCAAAATGAAAATAACTCAGAACTAGCACTCGACATGAAATTATGTATGAGAAATTGGGTAATTTATTCTAGGATTTATATAATGATGATGATGATATGTACTTGGTATAATATAGCAGTGCACTGATATTCAATGGTAAGGATAGTTTGAAATTAGTAGTATAACATAAAAAAGGTGGTCTATCAAATGTTAGTATAAATGTATGTAACCTACATTTGTATTTTTAGTTTGTGGAAACTGATTAGATATAATTTCGAGTGTTCAATCTAAAGTGATGTCAAACCGTAAAAACATCAAAAATTGTACAAAATTAAAATGTATTAGATATTTTTCATGTTTCAAAGATAATTTATTCTTGTTGATTCGTAATGTCAACTTTTAGTATATTTATATATGTTGATGTACTAGAGTTTAGACGGGCATGACTTGTCAGTCTGCTTATTTTATTGCGTAAATACGTATAAGCTACGAACAATTGTTTGTATGAAGTTTTGATTTTAACAAAAGTTATAGGTATACATTTTTGTACTTTCATATTTAACAAACTATACTTATCTTTTTTAATGACACCAACAATATAGTAAATATAATATAAATTATTATCTTTTTTAAGGACACCAATAATATAACATTCTTATGGACAAATGTATTTAAGAGTACAATTGAAAGTGAAAAAACACCTCAAAACCATATGAATAAATAGTAATGCACCGATACAAATTGATTGAACCAATTCAATTTAAATTGTATTTAATCACTTCAAAATGTGGGATCATATTTTAATTTTAAATTAATTATATTTCTTCCCCTCAAAATCTACCAATATGAACCAAAAACACCCCTAGATATAATATTCTTGGTGTATACACGAGGAATATTGTCCTCAAAAAGTCACTAAAGCATAGTATAATGAGACAAATCCACATGCTACATCATTTTCAAATCATAAGACCATTGAATGATTACACATGTAATACAAAGCACACCATTTTCATGTTTATCCTTACACTCTTACTACTCGCAATCACAAATCTTTAACACTTTATTTTATTAAATTTCATTGGTCCTATATGTTAAAGTTATCAACTTTGACATGTTAATGAAGATGTGATGATATTCAATGATTAAAAAAAGAAAAGGAGTGTGACACATATATAAATGTACTAGAAGATATATACAATTTTGGGTCCAATTGCCTTACCCAAAATGGCAGGTAATCAAAACAAGTCACCCTCTTAAGCCTCATCCCTAAACTCATAAAAACAAATCAAGTGACTCCTCCACTATAAAAGTGAAGTTTTTCATACACCACGTGTATTGTTTATAATGAAGTTAGGTGTAATGAATTTAATATTGTCAATAGTTTAGGTTTGGTAAAAAAAAAAACTTTTAGGTGTATTTCAGACATATTATGACTCAATTGAAGCATGGTGTTGCTTACAAAGTCTCTACTCCAAGTATATTGTGTTGCTCAATTATGTATCTTATAAATTAATTTTAATTTACTCATATTACATTTTATGTCTAGGTTCAACCACGCTTTTTAAAATAATGTTAGAGCTTCCTCCGAGATTCATTAAGGTATTTGTTATCAGGTTTTTGTTATTAGGTTATTTACTATTTATATCCACGCACCAAACTCAATAGTGTTGCGCATGAGGTGGTGTGTTAATCAATCTTACATCGACTAAGAGATAACCTAAATATGTGGTTATAAGTGGAGAGCAACACTTAAATTACAAATAGATTTTATAGAATCCACGTTGATTTCACCCAATACAAATGTAATCTAATTGATAAGCAACTTGGTTCGCTAGCTTCTAACAAACTCCTAATTCCATTATGTTTGTACGGGAAAATGGGTTGTTAAAGTACTAAATGTTTTGCATTGATATTATTTATCATTAACTATATTTTTCGTTTTTTGATTGACAAATATTTGTTAGTTAATCGTCTAGTCTTGAGGTAGTTCGAGAAGGATCGATTGAAAATTCAGAAATCATGTTAAATAGCTTCAATTTCATCCTAAAAAAGCAAACTGAAAAGATGGTGATGTACTCCAACACTTTTGAAACCTGCGCAACATAAAACTCCAATACAATTTTAATACTCATCTTCGTGTTGATCGTGAGTTTTAAGTTCAATTCTAACATTGAAATCCTTAACTTGACTCTCATACTAAGTTCATAATAAAGATAACAAAATAAGGGTATAAAAGAAACTAAAATTACAATAATATGCTTAATAATAGTTATGATAATAATGGTTACAAAGAGAATATACATTAAAATATAAAAATTATAGGTCAAATACTAGTTTTGGTCCTTTTAGTTTGACAAAATTCTCAAGTTAGTCCTTTCAGTTTCAAAAGTTTCAAATAAGTTTTTTAGTTGATAAACTCTTTCACTATTACCCCGGTTGTCAGTCTTCATTTAACTGATGTCGATTTGGCCGTTAAGTTGCTGACTTGGATCAAAACGGTGTGTTTTAAAGTCTCTAGGGTCTCGAAACATTGCGTTTAATGGTCACAAATGATCATTTATAAGGCTAGAAATGCAACGTTCTGACTACCTGAAACCTTTGAAATGCATCGTTTTGATCCAAGTCAGCAACTTAACACTCACATCAGCATTAGTTAAACGGAGACTGACAGCAGGGGGTAACGGTGAAATAGTTTATCAACTAAAAGGACATATTTAAAACTTTTCAAACTTAAAGGACTAATTTAAGAATTCTGTCAAATTAAAAGGACTAAAAGAGATATTTGGCCAAAATTATACTACCAACTAAGAAATATAAAATGCCCAATAACATAAGCGCAATAAATTCTAATCATCGTAGATAAGATTTACAACTATTTTGCCATATGTTTCAATGGTAACTTGTCCTAGAAGGCGCTGAGGTAGCGACCGCTGCACAAATGATAAACTTATTATTGCTTCCGAAACAAGAACCATAAAGCATTGGAGAATCGTTTCCATGATCTTAACTCAATTGGTAGGAACGTTTTATAATATATGCAGGGGCCAGAGTTTGAACTCCGAACACTCCACTACTTTACAATTAAAATGTGTGAACTTCAATCACTAAACTATTTGACAAAAAAAACATCAAAGAATCAAACTTTCTATTTGCACATCCTTAATTGTTTCTACATCAATTTAACACGTAATTTTGTCTCAATCTTTATTTTTATCACATTATTTACTTAATGTATACAAATAATTTAAAATAAAATAAAAAAGAATAAGTCACATTTTTTTTTATCCCTAATACAAGCCTTAGCTACGGTTGCATTCTTTATAAACCTAAATTTTTTAGAAAGAAATCATTTATTGAAGTTTATATTTGACTTGATGATTATCTTTGTAGTTACACTTACATGTAAAAAGGTCTCAGTTCACATTAGAAAATGAGAGTCAAGTATATCATCCCACGTGTTTAGTTGATGTTATTGTCTACGAGATGCACACGTGACACGTTTTATTTTTGGTCGAATCCAAAAGGAGTGAACATCACAAAAGCTTTTTTATTCAATTTTTCTTCTTTATACGTTAATACAACGTGACCATATTTTTTTATAAAAAGGGGACCAGAAGTAATTAAATATTTTAATTCTAATTATAATTTTGAATAAAATACAAAATAAATTATTTAAGGTTAACATTTGCAATGGCTAAGTGGGATCTAATTACGTCACGTATTTTTGCACTTGGGGACTCTCCGGTCCTAAATATAAGAAAATATTATTTTTCAAGTTCATTAAATAAATAATGTATTTAGTTTATATTATAGTCTAGATACATTAATTATTCAATAAACCTAAAAAAAGATTTTTCTCTTATATTTAGGACTGGAGGGAATAAGAAAAGAGCTTTATAAAGAATTCAACATAATTTATTTTGGTTGAAGAGAAAACTATTAGGTCACGTGTTTTTGTGACATTGATGAGTTTATCTCTATTTCTCTCTTAATCAATTATTCTTTCTTATAAAAAAATAATTTATTTTAATCAAAATACATTAAAATCACCAATGTCACTAAAAGTCAATGTCATTTAAATATATTTTCCAAATATCCATGAGTTTCTAACAAAGGTTGCTCCACGTTTGCAATGCAACAGCCGACAATCATGCTCTAAGGGCATCCACATCAATGACACCTATTTTGGTTTAAACTTACATAAATAGAATGAACTATAGTAGGCATTTGACAAGAATCCAAGCCAAAAATGGTTGGTCAAAGTTAGGTCAACAAAGGTTCCTCATTTGAAGACGAACTTAGTTTAAACTTTATTTTAGGGAAGTAACTTGTTAATTAGGTCCATAATCATCATACAATGAGTATTACATAAATAGAATGAACTATACATCATACAATGAGTATTACATAAATAGAATGAACTATAGTAGGCATTTGGCAAGAATCCGAGCCAAAAATGGTTGGTCAAAGTTTGGTCAACAAAGGTTCCTCCTTTGGAGACAAACTTAGTTTAAACTTTATTTTAGGGAAGTAACTTATTAATTAGGTCCATAATCATCATACAATAAGTATTACATAAATAGAATGAACTATAGGAGGCATTTGGCAAGGTCCATAATCATCATACAATGAGTATTACATAAATAGAATGAACTATAGTAGGCATTTGGCAAGAATGAACTATAGTAGGCATTTTGCAAGAATCCAAGCCAAAAATGGTTGGTCAAAGTTAGGTCAACAAAGGTTCCTCCTTTGGAGACAAACTTAGTTTAAACTTTATTTTAGGGAAGTAACTTGTTAATTAGGTCCATAATCATCATTGTATGAGTATTACATAAATAGAATGAACTATGCATCATACAATGAATATTACATAAATAGAATGAACTATAGTAGGCATTTGGCAAGAATCCAAGCCAAAAAAAGGTTGCAGACGAACTTAGTTTAAACTTTATACGGTCTCTAAATTGTTTAAAAAATTGAATATAACTCTTGTTAAATATGTAGATTTGTCCTCCAATTTGTCTTGTGAGCAACATATGACCCCCTTGTGTGGATAAAAATTGTGGGTTTACTAAAGTAAACCCGTTATTTTTGTCCTTAAAACAAAATATAAATTTAAATCAAAGGTATAATTTTCATCTTCTCTCTTTACTTCTCTGGTTCTCTTTCCATTTTCTTAGTACTTTAGTTAGTGTTGTTGGTCCTTTTCTACGAGACTACTTCAACGGTGAACACATAAATTTTATTAGATTTCTTATTTATTAAATAAAGGATAATGAAAATGATAGAATCCCTTGAACTATGGAAAGAAAATTTGGTGATTTGAAAAATGGGTGTTTGGGTATTGCAAAATGTCAATACTCTCTACATTTTTTTTCTTGTTTTTTCTCTCTAATTGGCAAAGAGCGATAAAGGAGAAGAAGAATAAGAGATGACATGACCTTAATTAGTGATGTGGTGTACACATAAATTTAGAACTCGATTATGTGTAATATTTAATGGATCAAATCAATATTATTGGTTAGTTCACGACAAAGACTAAAGCTGTAAGAGAAGATAAATTCAATTTTTATTTTTAGTTTATTGTTTTTAGGGTTTAGGGTGACAACGCATTATTCTTTCAAAAACCGAAACAAGGGCTTACTTATTTTTTTATTGAGCTTTATCCCATTGTTTTTCCTTTACGTATTTTACAAAATCTTGGTCTAAAATCTAGTATTTTAGATAAATTCCTGGTCTAAAATAAAAACAAGGTTTCGGTAAAGATACAATTCATTTAAAAGTGGGTGGGGCAACAACTATGCACACGACCCAACAAGGTTGCTTTAAATAGAAAATTACATCATCTTACTACTATTTGACATGATACCCATTACCCAATATGAACACAATGGTGTGCTTTT
>Ga0228711_1001620_pt1 | contig 33518 bp, 18 predicted proteins | sample MedpolnodulmetaG_2_FD_177996 | JGI IMG/M metagenome (GOLD analysis project Ga0228711, IMG submission 177996) | Root nodule microbial communities from Medicago polymorpha collected in Santa Monica, California, United States - brown nodules | ecosystem: Host-associated > Plants > Roots > Nodule... | reverse complement strand
AAAAAAAAAAAAAAACTCTGGTGAACCACAGTAACAAACAAAGAGCAGTTCAAGCAGCTAACAGTAATTGCATATCATTGCAAACAGTATTTCTTTACTTAATATATATGTACAATCTAAATGAAAATATAATATTTAGCATTTCGCTTAGTCCTATGATTCTCAAGACAGCCCACAAATGAGACCACTGACTAAGTAACTTAAAAATTTCAAACACGTTTCTTATCACATGGGATAGAAAGTCACTAGTAGGTTATCAGTATCCACTTATAATGTAATTGTAGGAAAAAGTAATATTCATGTATGATGCATGTTTCCCATTGAAAATAGGAGCACTTTAAGTTTTAGGTTGATGTATGTTTAGATTCATGTATTTAGGGAGTTGCACCTGCATGTATTTCTCCCTGTAAACATAACATGTAATTAATAATGGAGTGTAAATAAATATCATGGTTGCTGATTTCTTTACTCACTCGAGCACATTCAGAAAAATTCTTCTCCCTATTTTCACAAGAGTCATTAGAAGATAAAGTAGCAAGTGGTAAAAGTAATACAGTTAAGGGAACACAATGCGAGCTAAAAAGATGAAAGCAATCTGCTTTTTTTTTTTTAGAATTAGTTCCTAAAATGTTCTCCCTTTGTTTTTAGCATTTAGGAAAAACACTAGCTTGAGTAAGGGCATGAAATCCATGCCTATAACACATGTAAAAAATAACTATGGTGTACCTTAAGAAAAGAATTGGCGCTTATTGTGGATGGGAGGAGCCCCATAATGAATGAGATAACCATTAGAATCAATCCAGAAAAAAAGTGAACCAGGAGAACCACGTTCTGTCAGACAAGTCAATATCTTAGCATTTATAAGATTGATAAACAAACAAATGAAAAATTGATGCCTCTTGATACCTGTGCCACGGTATGGTCAAAAAAGAAAAATGTAAGGCAATAAGTCGATGATGCAATTGCAAGTCCGTATTCCAAAAGCATGATAATTGTTGGTATCAAAGAAACTCCTCCAACAAACTGATCTAGACCTATAATAGTATTCAATAGGCAAGTGTTATCATTGAAAACTATTATACTGTAAAACAAAATCCATTAAAAGGCTAAGGCTTGGTTGTATTGTGTGGTAAATCAAGAATCACATATTTATCGTTTCTAACCAGTCACATATCCTATCAACCACTTGAGAAAAAACTATGATGGAAAACAACATGAAAAAGAAAGAGGTAAAGTACAATTACAAAGCAGACATGGAATTTCTCTAGGTAGAAGACAAACAAAATTGAACTTATGAGTCATTGGCTCAGCCGACATAAAACAGACAATGAAAGGCCTAATGTAAATAGGATAAACTGGGACATTTACTACATTCCACATAGCATTGTCTAAATAATACCTAAAACAATTAAATAAATACCAGAGAATCTTCTTGTTTTGATAAAAGAAGAAATTTACAAGTCCTCGTGAGCTTAGCTCAGTTGGTATGGACAATGCATAAAATATGCAAGGTCCGGGATTCAAATCCCGGCCACCACCAAAAAAAAAGAAGAAATTTACAAAAGAGAGATAAATACAAGGACTGATGGACAAGACCTATAAACGAAACAGAACAATAAAATCATTACTGAGCCCATGGAGGACGGGCATCCCATGAGCGCATCAACTGAGCCCACTAAAAATATTTTTTCCCGCTAAGGTGGTAACCTTGCTGAAGAAGGGAAAGATCATTACTCATTAGGGGTTCAGTGAGTCAGGGTAGGCAGTGGAACCTGGACCATGGATGTAGACCAGAAAAACATAATAGAAACCGAACGAAGGCATCAAAATACCCACACAAAATTATTTCAGAACATAATTTTGATCCCAAAAAAGGACAGAGGAGGGTGTGGCAGCGTGTGGAGGTATGTGTGGCATCCTTTGGTCATGAAACTTTGGGATCTGACCGATTTTGAGGTAGGTATCCTGTGGGAATGGTTGCTGAATGGGCGACAATGAGCAAGCAGTAAACGAACAGTGATGGTCCAAAGGCTGTGATGAAGGCAACAAAAAAGGGAACCACAATGAAGGTGGCTAGGGTTTTGAGTGCAAGCAAGGCCCCCAAAACAAGGATCTCCATTACCATGTGGAAAAGTATTTCTAGTGTTATTTCACTTCTGTAAAGAGTACAGACACTAATATGCTTCTATAGACTATGATAAACCTAACGGACCTTGTTAATGAGCTGAATATAATTATTAATCATAATTAAATAATATAAAACCAATTTACAACAATCAGTAAAAATGAATTGTAAACATACCAAAGATGTAAAAGAGAACTATGGCAAGAGAGGCAGGAAACAAGAAGCTCACGAAGTCCCAAATAAATGTAGAGACCCAGTATGAAAGGACAGAAACCTGGTTAGGGAGACCAGCATCAGATTTATATTCAAAATGAGGAATGAAAATCATATGCTGAATGTAGTTTCTTTTAACAAAAAGAATACCCCACTGATTAGTTGTTGGTGCTTAGCTTTCACTTCACGTTCCTGCACCAATCAAGAGTTTATAAATATTTAGCCTAAGTGACTAGCAGTCTGATAATGTCTTTAATTTTGGACACTCTTGTAGCAAGAAGTTACTAGAAAATTGTTGACGTTTAAAATGAAAAATATAGACATCTTAAAGTAAGGGAAATTTTTGCAAAAATGAAACTACTGTATCCAAGATTGCAATGACAAAAACTTGAGTGGATCCTCAATAAAACAGTGGCAAACAGGTTTAAGTTCTAATAGAAGGAAGAGTGACTCAAAGTAAGAAACTATCAAAGAACAAAACACCCAGACAGCAGTCTTGATATAAAAAAATGTGGAGTCACATGAGATGACATAAAAAACAGTATAAGGCTATATACAGCCCCATAAATGTATATGATGTTTCCCTAAATAGAAAAGGTGCAAATGAACAGAAAAAACATGTTTTTTGCAAAGAAAATGAAGGATGATTTAATATACAGACATGCTTTCCTCATTCTCATTTGTAAACTTCTTTAGGACGAAGAAAAGAACTTAAAAATGACGAGCCGGAAGCAGTGTAACACAACTCACCTTAACAATTGAAACAGCAAATGAAGCAGGAATGAAAGAGAAGGCTATATTGACAATGATAGCAGCAGAGAAGGCATCCAGGTCCTACAATATTTCACATGCAGCTTATCAAATCATTGAATTTCTGAAGAGCATGGAAAAGACCATATAACAAAACACTGATAAAAGGCATCACACCTTATTGTTGGAGTAAGCCCTAATAGCCAATCTATATTGATTGTGTTTGGCTTTGTATCATAATATTGATATAAATAGATATATTATGAATATATAATAATAAGGCATTTCTTTATTGATTTTGTTTTGTTTCAAAATAATAAAGTCCCTAGAGTAGTTAATCCGTTTAATGGAACATTAAGTATAACTTAATTGTGAGACCCCATTAAACATAAGGACATTATTAAAGTATTTGTAGTCAAGCTTTATTGTGAAGTGGGATATCATAAAGCATAAAGACTATTATGTGGATAGACTGATGATCACATCACCCAGATCATGGATAAAGAGTTATAAAGTCTTCACATAGATATAAATATTAAGAGTAATATTTATATTGGATTGACCCACCATGAGAATACTACATAGTAAATGTTATGAAAAGTGTCATAAGATATTCTCATAGTGATAGTGGTGTATTCCACCCTTTGACCTGAAACCACTATGTACCCTAGATGTTGGAGTCGAGTGCTTTGTCACCATTCAAACATTGTTTGTTACAAGATGACTATAAAGTTGGTTGATGGGTACCCCATGAATCATGCTGAGGGACATGAGTGACCTAGATGGAATTTGCCCCTTCTACATAACAGGAGAAATGTCTACGGCCCAATATTGAACTGGACAAGGGTGACATGCTATGCCTTGTGTTCAATATAGACATGAGGGCAAAAGGGTAATTATACACATGAACGAAATCACAGAAAATGTTTCGTCAGATCACATGACATTCTCGTCACTTGGGTAGCAGTGATGTGTTGCTAGATACCGCTCACTGTGATTTAATATTATTGCCAACGTTACGGGAACCTATAGGGTCACACACAAAGGACAGATAGATGAGAGAAATAAATAAGTAAGACTTATTTATAAAATAATAAGTAGGACTTACTAGTAATTAAATAATTAAATATGATTTATTATTTAATTTACGAAAAATAGAGAAACGCGGTCCACCTTAAGGTACGGTGTGTTTAAGTGAAATATGGTGCACCGTAAGGTACAGCGTAATTAAGTGCTTGACTTTCTGAGCGCACAAGTGGTTCTATAAATAGAACCCTTGTGCTGAAACAAGTGACTAGTTGAAACGCTTAACCTTCTAAAAGTTAGAAACCCTAGCTGCCGCTCTCTCAACCCCATCTCTCTAAACCTCCGATTGAATTGGCTAGCACCGGTCATCGGAGGAATTTTGTTCGTGTGGACCGAGTAGAGGCATCGCTATGCTTTGTTGCTTTGCTCGTGATCGGAAACAATTCTGCTACAATGGTTCTGTGCTTCAAGAGGTAAACACACAATCCTTAAAGTATTTAAGCATGTGTTTATGATTTTTGATTAATGATTTAATCAAGATCCGTTTCAATGGGATTTGTTCCGCTAAGAGGATTAAAATTTTCGAAAACCCCTCTTGAAATCCCTTCACTTATTATGTCATTTATATGTTAAAATATGCACTGAGAATTTGGACTATAAGCCTAACTGAATCCCAAGAGCAAGCATTAGAGATGAGTATTGCTCAAACCTTGCGAAGACCCATTTGGTCATGTGTATAGTCAACGTGGGATCTCAACACATGCTCAGGATTGGACATATAAAGTATGGACAAATATGTGTGGTAAAGTAACAAAGATCTTAACACCCCCTCACACTCACTATTGGACATCTAGAGCATGGGCAAATATGGGTGGTCCAATAACATATCTAGGATAGGCTCCGATGCGATTTTAGAATTTTGACTTGATACCTAATTCAACCCCAAAACCTAGCTAGCTCTAGTCGGCGTGAGATTTCAACAAGATTAGAATAACATGAAATACAAATCAATTGCAATATAATAAGGTGATGTACAATGAATCTCAAAGTATAAAATAAGGATCATGCATCATGATGCTTTTATGAAATAACAAACAAAAAAAATGTTAGCGTACATGGCGTTGTAAGTGCTGGCTTTGTGTCATTGGTAGAGGGTGGTTGCGTGTCTGAATTGTCGCATTCACATTATGAGTAGCAAGCCTAAGAATTGCCGAATTCATCAAATTGATAAAGGTGGGAGCAGCATGTTGACAAGAAAAGTTATGTAATACAGTGTAGCCTAAACTTCCATCGGTGTTCTGATCATCCATCACAATTGCCCCATACCTGCATATCAAAATACACTGCAATGAAGTAAATTGTATTGTCGTTATCATAAGATAAGATTTATTTATAGTTTTTTTATGAATTGACTAGTAATATAATAAAATCAGGTTAATCTCAGTGAGTTCTCTACACTTGATAAACTAGTTTTGTTTTCTTTTCCTCTCTTTTGTAATCTACTCTTGTTTCCAAATGGATCTGGATCTCCTTCTATAATACATCAGAAAGAGAGAGAAAAATGGACAGATATTTTAATCTCATCCTCATGGATGCCCCGATACCAATATGGATCCAATTGATAAAAATAGCAGTATCTATGAGTTGAGCTACAGGCAAAAACTTTCCATATGCTAATAATTTTTAATTGCTTGACAGTTAAAAGATGGAAACTAAGAATGACATAGAGATTCAGATTTTCACACCTAGATTGGTAGGATTCATTAAAGCTAGACATCAAATATTCACTCATGTTAAGCAGAGCAGGTCCCATAGCTGGCCCTGCTGCTTCCACTGCATCAGCTAATGCCTTTTCTGAATTGGGGAATTTGTATGAGCTTGAGTTACACCTTTGAATCCAACCTCCTTTAACATTTTGTGCTACCTTCATAATAATAGAAATTCCAGTAGAAGTCCATCAGGATACACCGGAGTGCATTTTTAAGCAGCAGTAAGTCTAAGACTACAGTGAAAAGATAAAACATGAAGACAGCATGAAAACATGATTCAACAATCAGTGACGAACCTCTTCAGCAATTGGAAAAGATAGGTTAAACGGAATTGGACCACCCCCACCCCCACCGCTCAATAGAGGATTAAAATAAGAAGTTGAAAGGGTCAGTGAAATCTGATCAGGATGCGGCTTGAGCTCCAGAAATAGAAGACCAATAAACAAGAAGATAGCGGGAATCAATAACTGAAAAATAATTGTTTTGTGATCTCTCCGTGCAGATATTGCCCTCTTAATAATTAAGGCTTTCGAATGTTGCCAAAAAGTGGACGTAGTAATGAGACAACAGCTACAACACTGCAGGCTTATGAAGTTGACAAAGCTAATAACTGCAGCAAAAATTAAACCACAAGCTCTCCCCACCATGGTAGACATGAAACCAAGAATCTTCTTATAATTTCCACAAACTTTATAATAACATATTTTTGTGGATGGACGATCATTAGAAGGGAGAGAAACCACAGCTTCTGATATAAGCGAACGGTTATTTTCTTCAAAGCATTCAACTTCATCATAGTCACATTGAGCAACTCTCAAGAATACCTCCTCCAGGGTTGTTACAGATATACCAAAGCTTTCAATACCGTGACTATCTTTTTCGCAATTGCTGCTTATTTCCATGCTCGAAACTGGCTTTTTCATGCAACTTTCAATTTCCCTGAACATCCTCTCAAAGGTTGAGGAAGATGCCATAGGGAGTCTGAAGGAAATTTCAGTTCCAACCTGGAAATGCAATATCCAATAAAACCAGATAAAATGTAATCAACTTAGAATCAGAATTCATTTTTAAATTGAGTTCAAACTTTATTATGCATGACCACAGGCACTGCTAATGTTCAAATCCACTAAATTGTATAATTTTTACGGACCTCATAAGAAATGAGAGACAATAAAATCCTTCACAAAAATAAATGGAAAGCTGCAGCTTAATTTATAGCTACCCATGAACCACCAAAATTTTCATGACAATAAAATTGACAGGAGCAGCATATTCAAGTCAAAAGCAATTATTTCTCTCAAAATTTATAAATGTAGCAAAACCAGATAAGTTATAGTTTCCTGTTTATGAGTTCATTTGTAACATGCTTAAAGCTTAGTAAACTCTTCTCGGATTTAGTGCAGCACCGACGCAGCCGCAAAAGGGACTCCAGACCCTGGTGCATTTGGTGGTATTTTTAGTGATCATTATGAGATTATTCTTGGATGTTTTGTAGTCAGTCTTGGGGTAACATGTAAGCTTCAAGCTGAGTTATTGGGTGATATGTTCGTTATAGAGCTTGCTTATGAGAGAGGGTGGCATTATTTTGGCTTGAATGTGACTATTGGATGTTAATAACAAAGCTTTGGATCATTATGAGACTATTCTTGGATGTTTTAAACAAATGTTGAAGAAACACTAAAAGCACATGGTGGGCCTATCACAAGATCAAGAGCAAAGAAAGTTAAGGAAACTTTGGATCAAGAAGTTAATAACCTTCTCTCACTTAAGTCAATTCTAGAAGGAGAAGCATTCAAGATGGTTAAAGTAGATGAAAAGCCCAGTCATTATCTTTGCTTGCTTTTTGCTGCTTTTGAATGATAACTATATTTTCCCTCCTTATATTTGTGCCTTTTGTTGGGTTCTTAGGTCAACCTACTTGGAAGGGCAGTTCTTTTTTATTTTTCAAAGGAGGACAACAAACCTTTGTTCATAAAGGCACACATAAACTATAGGAGAAATACCCAATTCCCAAATTACCTAGAGAGCTACAGCCTGAGTTATGCTTGGACAATATCATCTTTCAAGCATGTTTTGTGAGGTTGAATTGGGTCCAAAATGTAAACACAGAATATTGCAGGAAAAAAGAACCCTCAAGGAACACTACCACTGGATTTGGCTCATCTAAAGTGAATAGTTAGTAAAGTGGAAAATAACCACTCATGATTTGTTATGCATGTACAGATAATATCAAGCATTTATCAATGGTTGAAATTATTCACTTCACTCTCTAAAGTGAATTGCTCACTTTAGAGGAGCCTTGTCCACTACCACTATATGCCAATTTGAATTGTCTTGTACTCATGTCTACATTAACATTGACAAATAATAACATGCATCTAAATGAATTATACAGTGAGAGAAATACCTCGCTTATACAGGTTGCTGTCGGAACATATCGGTATACAATATCACCAGCAATAGAAGCAGTAGGAGCAGACTAACGACACAGAAAGAAATCCAAATCAAAACAACCTTTTGATTATGAAACAGAAACTATAGGAATCAAAGACAAGATGTTCAAGATCAGAACAAACCTTTACAAGAGTTAGAGTGTAACCGACTCCATAATGATGCTTCAAGAAAAGAGAGCTGTCAAAATATCATAATAAAATAGAGTGAGTGAGTGAGTGAGTGGATGTGAGAGAGAGAGAGAGAGAGTCGTATGTTACAGTTATATCAAGATTACTAGGAAAAAGGTTAATGAACTTTTCACCTTGCTTCTAGAAATCATGTTTCAATAACAAAAAACTAGGAACTTTAAAGGTTTTATGGATTTCCCTCAAGTTCAAAGAACTGAAGCATAAAATTACATGAAATTTACAAATCTGAACAAAAGAGTGTGCTTGTATGCGCATTTGTGCACTTTGTTTAGGCTGTAGGCTTGTAGATCTAGGCAATGTGGACCTTGGGCTTTTCTCCTATATTTTGTGTGAATTTATGAACAAATGTTGGTTATCCTCATTTGAAAAGAAAAAAAAATCAATGAAAAATAACATGGAATAGCTCTTCCAATTACATCTCACATCCAATTAGAACTTTCCTCGGCAGTTCAATCAGTAACAATTCTCTAACTTTAGGTGGTCCTTCCGGAGGCCATCGCGGCAGTTTTGGCCGTGGCAAATGCCTCCCAATGTCAAGTGTATTTCAAGTTTAGCCACACAATTTCAGTGTGTTTGATCATATGAACCTAATTGCAAACCTTCGCTCTTAAACTTCACAGTTTTCAGCCTGGATTTCAACAGAGGTTCCAAAGTCCAGCCAATTCACAGCTCATTACACATGGGAATTTAACTGCTCCTAAGTTTATGGCTGCTCCTCCTCAGCAATATCATTCTTAAGCTCCTATTTTCAGCAACCTTGTGCTACGTTTGCTAGCTAATCTGCGCAACCAGCAGAGTTGGTTCCCAAACTCATGGTTTTCTTTTCATGTGACTGGCAGTGGACAAATATTCAGAAAACCATAACTTTTGAGGGACCAGATCAAATATTCATTGGCAACAGTCAAGGTCTGAAAATTTACACTACAGATTTCATATTATATAAGTATATTTCTTCTTCAAATCCTATAACATCCTTTGTTCTACACACCTTGTTATATGTTCCTCAAATCACAAAATCTTATTTGTTCAATGGCGTGTAAAATATGTAAGAAAAATATGAAAATGGAATTAACCTTCCACAGCATTTCAGAGAACCATTGGCCATGATAGCTATCCGATCACCTAGTTCATCTGCTTCATCCATAGAGTGTGTTGTTAGCAAAATTATCCTGCCCTTCTTAATTTTTTTTATTAACTGCCAAGTCAAACGCATTGAGTATGGATCCATTCCACTTGTAGGCTCATCAAGAATTATAACCTGCCAAATAAGTCCAAATATTCCAGTTCTGCTCAACATACAAAAACAAAATCATGTGTTGTTAATTTTTCATACCTTACTATTTCCAATCAATGCGATTCCAAGGGACAATTTCCTCTTCATGCCCCCAGAAAGAGATCTCACAACAGTGTTGACTTTATCAGCCAGGCCCACCTGTTCAAGCAATAGAAATTATCTAGAATTCTAAGCTGATTCTTAAACCAACAGAAAATTTTTAAAATGAAAAAAGGTAAAGGGAGAGTGGGAGGCAGGATAATGTTTACATGGATAAATGGAAACTTAAGTGATTGGTATCCTAGTAATTGTCACGATTAGTTTCCTTATTTAATTATGATTAAGAGTCTAGTGTTATTAAAAACAAGGGAAGGTGAATAGTCTTTTGTACAGAACTACAATTACACTTCAAAATTTCTATTATTTCTCTTCCTTCTTTATCTTGAACCCTATGACTTCAAGATTTACACGTTCTCAGAGTCCACTAGTGTTGAAACTTAAAAATGAAAACCAGAAACAGTATACCAATTAACAAGATAAGTTTACATTTTTTAATCAATTTAATTCCCTTGAAATGATCAACAAATCTAATTCAATCATACTTACAGATTTTGGTGATAAAGATTAGAATTTTTAGATTTAGAATGATGAACACACCTCATCGGCCATATTTATAACAATGCTCTCCAATGTGTCTTCCTCAACACCCTTTAATATGCCAAATAGTTCTAAATGCTCTCTCACCTGCAGAGTCAACGGAAGAACCCAGCATATTGTACTCAGTAAAATCAAAAGGTGTTCATAAATGTAGTTAAAAAATCAGTAAATCTAATCGGAAATTAAAGGTTCCGTTATATATCTTTAAATGCATGAATATATTGTCAAAACTCAGGGCCTAACTCATCCTTACAAAACCGGCTTGTAAGGTGAGGAGTACCTCCTCTCTATAAACTCTTCTCAATAATCCTATCTATCCGATGTGGGACTAAATCCACCAAGTGTTGGCTGCTAACATATATAACACTGCATCTCAGTGTTGTTTATAAAAAGGGAAAATGGCTATACGATACAATCAGTGATGGACCGAGAAATTTTGGATGGAAGGGGAAAAACCAGTGTTTTTAAATAGCGGATACAGTGCTGTTGTGTAGCAGAATTTGAACAAACTGCTGTTGTTCTGCAATACGCTATTAAGTACAAAATGCCATTGAATAGAAGCTATAGCACTACTGGGTAACAGAATTTGAACAAACCGCGAGTTTCCGAGATCCACAATTGACAACAATGGGAAAAACCAAGAGCAGCATATACATGGAAAAACCATCTATAAACTCTTCTCAATAATCCTATCTATCCGATGTGGGACTAAATCCACCAAGTGTTGGCTGCTACCATATATAACACTGCATCTCAGTGTTGTTTATAAAAAGGGAAAATGGCTTTACGATACAATCAGTGATGGACCGAGAAATTTTGGATGGAAGGGGAAAAACCAGTGTTTTTAAATAGCGGATACAGTGCTGTTGTGTAGCAGAATTTGAACAAACTGCTGTTGTTCTGCAATACGCTATTAAGTACAAAATGCCATTGAATAGAAGTTATAGCACTACTGGGTAACAGAATTTGAACAAACCGCGAGTTTCCGAGATCCACAATTGACAACAATGGGAAAAACCAAGAGCAGCATATACATGGTAAAGCTAACCATTCAATACATGAAAATAGTAATACAAAATAAATAAATAATTGCAGTTTCAATTATTTCCAATACAGTTGCATACCAATATAGGTCTCAGATCTATAAGAATATGTTAATTACATTGTCATGACAAGTACATAGTAATGGTAATTAAAGCCCCCGAAAATGAAATAATACAGAAAAAAGAAAACACTCACTAAATGCTCAGGTTATAAATTAGGTGTATAACACAAGACTTGCATTAAGCCAAGAGAAAACGGAAACGATTGACTCATTCGAAAATCAGCATCAGCAAATATGAAGACAACAATAATTATCTTCAATACAGAGAATGAAAAAAAATGCTTCTACTTACAGTCAATTCGGGAAATAGTATATCATGTTGTGGGCAGACACCCAAAACCTTCCGTATCTCATCCTACAAAACAAGACCATGACATTATGAATGACACAAGACCAAGCAAGTATGGAACAAGGAGAAAATAACAAAAACATTTCAGGAAGGCGTATCGATGTCTGGCTGCACAGTGGATGAATATGAGTTACCAAATCCAAATTGAGACATATTACACCTTTAGCAACATAAAAATTGTATTCAATATTTGTAGAAAATTGTGATATTGATCTAGAGAGAATATGAGAGAGAGATGAATCATATTAAGGGAGTGCATCTACTCGAGCTCACAAGGGCTTACTGTACACTCTCCATATCCCATACTCCACGTGTAACCAACCCTTAAAATCTAGGAAACTAACTAAAGTTTCATAGATTTTAGGGGTTATTTACATGGGGAGGTAGAGGATAGGGAGAGTGTACAGCATAAAACTAAGTAACAAAAAATGGAAATATGAAACTTGTTGTTTAAGTAACTTGATAAAAATAGGACAAAGTTATTGAAAAATCTCTATTTGATCCCCGTAGTGTAAAAAAAGGTATTTTTTGCTGTCTTGATCACTAAAAGACTAACAAATTACTTATGTTCTTCTAAATTCTTCAACAAATGATATTTATGCCTATTAGCAAACACGTTTGTAGCAAAAGTGCGAAACTTAAAACTTACAATATCAGAGACGATGTTCCTTCCAAAAATCAAAGCATCCCCAGAAGTAGGAGGAAGAAGACCAACAAGCATTGATATTGTCGTGCTTTTCCCAGCTCCATTATGTCCTACAAAACAAAAACAAAATGATTAAGCAAAAACCTAACCCCAAATTGTTAGTGTAGATAAAACCAAATTAAAAGAGACGATCATAAGAGATCGTCCTAAAGCCAAACAAAAAAACCAAAATAATAATAATAATAATATTAAAATCTTAAAAAAAACTCATTTCTTCCTTGTAATATACCCCATCTCCAGTTTTAGTCCGTAAAAAAGTTTTAGGTTTTAGTTCCTGAAATATATGAAAAGTTATATTTTCATTCCTCCTTGATAGATAGCTTTGAAGAAAGAGTCCCCAAGGGCTTACAGAAGTTGGTTGGCGGTGTCTCGGAAAGGGATACCTACGGGAGCAGATGACCAGAAAGGCCAAGTAAACCATTGTAGAATGCAGTCATCGCGCATCGGCACCATAGTAAACATAATTTGCTCATGTGACTGGGAACGCGTACCAATTCGCATGTACCGGTTCATGATACATTCATGTATTGGTTCGCCAAAATTCACACATAACCCATTAAATCCACGAACCAGAGAAAGAGGAATGAGCAGTTTCCCGTTTGGATGGGGTATACCCCACTCACACCTAAATGTGATACAGCTATATCAGAGAAGATCTTTTGTCTATTCAAATCTTCAATCCCCACTCACACCTAAATGTGATACAACTACATATTTATAATGAATTTTCTTCTCTATTTTCTTGACACATTCGATATGGGCCGTCTTTGTTCCTTTGAAAAGCTTACACTGAAGGCTACTACTACCAATACTCAATTTGGGACTACTCTTACTCGGTTTTTTCCTTTTTTCGGTAATATGTGACTACTCTCTGTAAGAGGCTGGGCTTTATTAAATAAATAATATTTTTTTTTACAGATTAATGAATTAAGAAATTAGTATTTCCTATAAAAGCAATGTCCACTAATATTTAACATGAAAATATTTTCAGACTCCTATCACCTTTTATTATTTTAAGTTGATTTTTATTGATATTTTACATCTTGTTATCATGTACTTATTGTTTTTAACTAGTCTAGATAAAAAAATATATATTGGTAGCATACCAATAAAACTATTATGAAGTACCAAGAACCCAAATAATACAACTACTATATATCAATAAAGTTATTGTTTTTAACTATGTACCGCATACCCAAACCCGTACCACGTACCAAAGCGAATTACAAACCAGGTGACTTTGGTCGGCACTCAGGTGCAGTTCTATGATAGTGACTTGGATATCATGGTCGGCACTCAGTAGCATGGGATGCTTGATGGAGTATTTAAGCATCTTAGTTCTCCCCCGTTGATAGTCTCAGAATTTGGGTTAGACTTTACCCTTACAAAACCAGCTTGTAAGATGAAGACAACCCACCGCTTATAAATTCATTGTTGGGTCATATCTCATCCAATGTAGGACTCTTAACACAACCCTGACAAGATTGGCTCGATAGTGGTAACTTGATAGCAGGTGGTCCATCAAATCTTGGATAGACTTTGATACCATCTTACAATTTGGGTTAGGCCTAACTCAACCCTTACAAAATCAACTTGTAAGGTGAAGACTACCCACCACTTTATAAATACATTGTTAGGTCATATCTCATCCAATGTGGAGCTCTTGACATATAGCTTGCATTTAGTGGATTCTCCTAGTTCTTAGATATACTTATCTCTATTCTAACTTTGGTGCCACACGCCATGCGAAGGTTGATGACAAAAAAAAAATTAGAAAAACGTTCTCACTAGCTCTATCGAGATTATGATCAATATCGACCAAGGTTTGTTTATTACTTCAGTTGGTAGCTCCCAATTAAATCCCCCCGTTACAACTACACACTTCCTTGGTTATTAAAAATGTTCTGCTTTCCCCTTCTATCACTAGAATATATTCAAGACTCAAGCCCAAAATAGAGGAAGAGAACCCTCTCTCTCTCACAGACACAAATAAAACAGATTTATATACGTTAACAATAAAGAACCATACTTACCTAAAAGAGCAAGAATCTGATTTTCATATAATGTCAGCTGTAATGAGTTAACAGCACAGCAATCTCCGTTTTTAGTAGCATACACTTTATGCAAATTCCTGATTTGAATGCACCTAAAAGTTTTGGAAAAAATCTATAAGAAAGAGGCAATGTATCATATTTTACTAAGTTGATGCACTTGCATTGTATATCATATATACCTGCCATCAAGCTCCTGTTGTTTCATGTCTAAGCTTATTGCTTCTAGAGCAGGATTGAAAATACCTCGCCCCAAAAGATTCCCTTCTGACTCAGAACTCTTGCCAGTAAATTTAACTTTAGAACTGGAGGATCTCTTTCTCCAGAAATCCTTTTTAAAAATAAAGTTCCATGGATAACGCAGTCCATACTCCCTTGGAAGAACCTTTAAGATGAGCATAATTTTGATTGTTGTATCATTCAAGCAAAAAAAAAACTTCATTCAAATGGTCATGTGTGTATGTGAACAGACATAAGCGCATGTATATATACATCGTCAATTTCTTGGAAACAAAACAATAAAGAAATTCACCAGAAAAACCAATTTGAAAAATAAATTTTAATGATGTACAGGAACACACTAGTTAGAGACAGGATTAAGTGTTCAATACATTGGTCTTTTAAGTGTCTTCACACATAGCCATAAGTTATACAAATTAGTACATCACTAAATCAATCAAGCAGCATACGCCTCTTTCTACCTACTACGTAGCAAAGGACTGGATTTCATCTAGACATATGCAGGCTCCAAATAGGAGAGGAGGACACTGTAGAGTGCCGCACTTCAATTCTAGTCCAGATACTCAAATAAGCTCTAGTATAAGGGTATATTATTCAAATAAGAAAAAGCATACCTTATCGAAATACAGTCCAATTGCACAATAGAGCAGTGTATCAAGTATCATCATCAGAAGACATGCAGAAAAGTTCACTCCAGAAGACTCCTGCAAACTAAATGTCTTAGGAAATTTGGACCAATAGTAAAAGCAAGGGACCTGTTGCGGAAACTCACCCGCCATATGTTGCTCCAGCGGAGCCCAACATGAGCGCGCTCGTAATCAGCAAAGTTGATAGAACCCAGAGCAAATGCCGTAGGTGAAAGCAGAGAAGCGAGAACCTTCAAGATCCTGAGTTAGGTAACCTCAAATGAATAAAATATAATTCAAATATGAAAATTTGGACTAAATATATTAGTTATCGGAAGGACAATCACTCACATAGAGACTCCCTCGTCGTTGACAGAGTAATACGGCAAAAAGGTACCAAGAAATGACAGAGTTCCAACAGCTACAGCTGTTTTGGCCCTTTTGAAAAACGTTGATATAAAAAATGACAGCGTGATTGCACTAAGCCCAAAAATGAAGAAGTACGCAAACACCAGCGTCTTATCACTATACTTGAATATATTATCCATGGTGCAAGCTGTAATGACCGCAGAAGAAATTGCAAACTGTAAAGAGAAAATAATAGAAGAATGAGATCAACATAATTTCTTAATCTAGAAAGCTAAAGAATCAACTTAACACGCATAAGTTATATTATAATGTTCAGCACATAAAACTTCTGGCTTGAGGAATTGAAGTAGCTTATTTTGATAGAACAAGAACTTAGAAAAATCTCTATTTGATCTCCATAATGTAACAAACTATTTTATTTGGTACGGTTTACCCACTGGGACTCCAACATGACAAAATAGTATGTTTTGGCACTTCACAAATGGTAGTTTTAAAGGAATGACACTTTCGCGTAAACAAAAGTTTCAGTTTGCTTTTGTTTGTCTGTACAACTTGTTGTAGCATTCTCATTTTGTTTCTTTTTTTTATGTTAAGGTGTCGAATAAAAGGGAATGTATTTTGACATTAAAAAAATAAGCAGTAAGAGAAAGTCCTCTTAAAACAGAGAAAATGACAGATATCAAGAACAAAATGTAGCTTAAAAAGGGAATTCCCAATCCTTTTGCAAAGAAAAGAAAGCTAAAGAAATCCAAGGTCGGCTACTCACAAAAAAAAAAGGAAAAAATATGACGAAAGATTATAATATCATCCTAAATGCAGAAATTAAAACAAAAATTGTCCATTTAAGAATGAGAAGCCAAATCACAGAACAACGGACATAGAGAAGTCAAAAACACTGCCCTAGTGAAATATTCTCATTTAGGAGGTCTCAACTTCAATTCTCAAAAATGAAGTGTGTGTAAAAGTAAAAACCTGTAGCAGATGGAATAGCAGGAGTTACCTGCAAAGCATATGTGACAAACCAAGAGAGATGAAATATGCCGTCATTTAAGCCCATCATATAGAGTCCTTCTTTGATCTTTTGTTCCTGAAAGGTTACATTGAAAAATTAAGAAACACAAGCTCGACAAGAGAAGATGGCCTTTTATATCCCTATAATATTTGAAAATAATGTTTATAGAAATAAGAAAGTAAAAAAGGAAACAGCAAATAATGAAGGGAATAGCTTAATCAGACAATACCAAACATTAAGACAACCAAACCTTCTCAAACACAGAATAACTTATTAGGCGAGAAACTGGATAGAGAAACCCCAATAAATACCTGCACATACAAGTTCTTGTTAAACAATAAGCTTATCGAAGATATAATCTAATAACGCGCTATAAAGTTTTTAATACAATCTTACAGTATTCCCATGACTTCCTTTACTATTGCCTGGAACTGGTCATCAGTGTACTCTCGAGTGGGAAATGGAGCTATTCGTATGTTAGTAGGGTTAAACTGGGTCCATGGAACTTTTCGCGAGAAATCAGTGTCATGAAATCCTAGAAGAGGAAGATTTACAGTTTCGGCACTCAAGTTTAATTCAGGTTGTTGAGCAATTATTATTATGAACGAATCAACCATTTGCTGGAGCTACAAAACCAGAAAATATCAATGCATTAGTACACCAATAAAAGTGATGAAGATGCCAATTAACAAGAGAGGAAAGGGTTAAAAATAAAAGAAAACATGGTAAAACGTGTAAGAAATAAATTGAAGCAAGCAATACATTAAAAAGAAAAAAATCTAACTATGAAAGGTTTTGATGGAAATGAGCCCATCTTTCTGCGGCAGCGTGTAGATTATGCAACTCCATGGTGTACTTGGTTGGAGTTAAAGGTGACTCTTCATTCTTCAACCCTAGATTTGTTTTGGATAGGATTTTGTTTATGTTGTACTGCGCAATCAATTAATGACTAGCTTTCGTTATTTCCTGTTTACTTTTATTTAGTAGATTTAATTTCCTCGATTTTTACCCTTCAACAAAATGGGGTTGCAAAAATGAGAAAAAATCATCATCACTTTCCAAGCCGTGATCCTTCAAATGTCTATTACAAAGCCCTTCTTTGGTTGTGTCTTTGTGTGTGGGAGTGGGAAGGGAGAGAGAGCTGTCTTAACTAGCACATATCTAATTACCACTTACCTTCTTGGGTTTTGAATGCTATTGTTGAAATACTTTAGCATTTATTATTTGTTATATCAGTTTATTTTATTTTACTTGTATCACTCCTTGATTTGAGGAGTTGGCTTGGTGTATCTCTCCTATAAAAGGAGTACTCTTCTACTGAAATAATACAATTCACTATTCCTCTAATTCTCCAAAATGGTATCAGAGCCCTAGGTTATTCCAGGAAAATCAATTCTTCCCACTAATGAGCCACCCAGCTAATTGGCAACAGGCCCTCACTGGTTCATCCGATAGTTATCAATCATGTGCAACTCATGACTTATTTCTCTTGATATGTCCCTATATCATGAATAATCTCCAGCGTCATTTTTTCTTGTGTTGCCTAGTCAACAATATAGCAAACTGGATCCTCGTGCAATTATATATGTCTTCATAGACAAAAAGGGACACAAATGTTATCATCCTTAGAATCAAGGTTTTCATGTCTCCATGGACATTACAATTCATGAAACTAGGCCCTTCTTTATTTGTCCTTGGCTTCGGGGGGAGAGTATTTGGAAGCTTGGGCCCTTTGATCTTAAGTTGTGTATATTCTTATGTCCTATTCTCTGTCCTCCATTACTGTCTTATGAACAGGAGTAGGCATCCTTCTGCGGTACTAAAAAGAAGGATCGAATGCAAGAAGAAACTACACAGGAGGAACTTGAAGTTGTTAAGATCAAAGCCAACACTCCAAAATTGGTGTACTAGAAACAGCAAAACCCAAATTAGTCCAACAGCAACTTAAAGCATCCGAACCTGAGATTAACTTAATGGAAACTAGACCAAGTTGGTGTTAATGCTTTTCTGCATAGAGACCTAGAGGAAGAAGTGTATGTGAAGATTCTACTTAGATTTGACTTCACAGATGTAGAAAATAAGGTCTGAAAGTTCAAAAAAGCCTTATATATGTTGTGAAGCAATCTCTCCATTTTTGGTTTGGAAGATTTATACATGCCATAGTGTCGATGGTATGACTCCGGGAGCTCAGAAGGTAAACTCACTGTCCCACTTGTCTATGCAGATGATATCATTATATCAGTGGATGATGTTGGGAACTGAATCCTAAGGACAAAAAAAGGAGCTCAATTCAAGATAAAAGATCTTGTAAAATTAAAGTATTTCCTAGGGATTAAGGTTGCTACTCAAAATAAGGTAATTTCATCTCCCATAGGAGATTTGTCCTCGAAAACCTTCTAAAAAAAATGTGCTTGAATTCAAGTGAAGCAAGAAACGGCACATTGTAACAATCCCCTTATCTGATTTCAAGTACCCAACCAAAAACATAATTTGACATACATTTCAACAATAAAACACAACTACAAGCAATCACAGCAATAAACTACTAGTTGTGCATTACAGGTTTTCAATATATAGTTACTAGAGATAATAAAGCAGGGGGAAGAAAGACAGCAATGAATAAGAAATTATAAGAATGAGAATGAAGCAACCATACTGTCAAAAATCCACTCAAGCTGTATTGCATTGTTGGTACAGCACTAACACCAAGTTCTAAGTCATTAAGAAAAGGTCCATTTGTATCCATTATTGTTGTAACATCCGGAAAACCGGAGAAAGCCCATGTATGATTGAGACGTATGCTATAATCAAATGACTGAGGACCTTGTTCGTGAAATACAACTGCTCCTTTAATTTTGGGATTCGAACAATTCCTACACGGAAATGAGGAAATAAATAAATATAATCAATCAGAAAAACAGCCCATATTTCTGCATATCACACAATTTCAAACAAACAAACAAAATAATCATTTTCATATCTTAAGTTAAGCAGACACTAGATAATAAAATTTAATGTGAAGACATTGCTAAACCTAATTAGAGTTATCATCTAAAAGAGTTAGACAAGTGAACAATTTTCATTTTTATACAACAACCAAAGTATTTCTCACTAGGCAGCATCAGCTAGATAGATCAAATGTTGGCATAATGTCCTATAAAATCTCAATATCCCGGAACTCTAAATTATTCTAGTAACAAGATTACTTTGATTTGCCTCATTCATGGTCACTGGAACATGTCAATAACATATTATTCCAGTAGTTGATAGAGCTACAAAGCTTTCAAGCCAGAAAAGGATTTTACCTTATGTCATTGCAGGTACCATAAGCATCTGACCGGATGTATGTTTCAAACTCTAACTCATCGTTGTATACAATACTAACATGCTGCATATAGGAACCAAATTTTAATTAGATAGGTTCAATGACAACTCATTCAGAAGATGAATGGAGAAGACATTTAGATCTGCTTAATGTACAAATTTCAAAGGATGGAGGTTCTACGGTACTTGCTCGATTGAAAACGCATTTCGTTACATGAAGGCACTCCCAAATGGAGGAAGAGGAGCAGAGACGATGAATTTTGTTTATGTGCAGTGAACAAAAACAACCATTGATATTTTTGTCAAATTTCAACTCCTCTCTAAAACAAAATACAATAAAACTTTTGATTTGACATGAGAAACAAAACTAATATAAGGAAAACAGCAAGCATTAGTTAACTTGCTTAAATACCAAGTTTTTTTCCGCCTTACGACTTGTTCGAAATGAAATATTGTCCTGTATAACTTGTACTTTATGATAGATTTTCCAAATAGTCACAATCTGAAAATTTAAACTATTTTCCCTAAAAATTATTTGCTGGAATCAAAGCGCTTGAATATCCATGTAAAAACAAAATTCCTTGAATTTTGTATTCCAGAAAATCAAGTGAAAGGAAACTGAGCAGTCTATGTCTATTGCTCTTACAAACAACTCGAAATGGGGGAAATGGAACAAAGGCATGGATAGAGATAGACATGATAAAAAAGCCAAAGACGTGTACAAGGAAAAGAGAAACCAAAGAAGAGGTTTAAACATGCAAGACCCATAGAAAGATCCACATTCAAATCCTAAGCCCGAGGAATACAGTTCATAAATTTGGAGGAAGCAAAGCCAAATAATTCACAACATTTCAAGAATAAATTAAGCACAGAATACTGCATACTGAAATAAAATGAACCACAAATGAGTAGGTACCTTCAAAATCGGAAATTTGATGGACACCACGTTTATCATCATCCTCGTTTCATTGGTGTCTGGTACAAAAGCTAAATACTCTCTCTTATCCAACAAGGATTCCAAAACTTGTTGAAAGTTAGGGGATACACCTTTCCCCACTTCTACAAACATATCTTTCTGAATGTGCCTGCTCCATTTCCACATTCACATTAATCCTCACAAAATATTAAGCATAAAAGAAATTCAGAACAAAACAGCATTTGCTTCCATTACCCTCATAACCCAATTCCATTTGCATTCACTCTCTCAATAAAACAACAACAACAACAACCAAGCCTTATCCCACTAAGTAGGTTCAGCTACATGGGTCAAATTACGTCATAATGTTCTATCATAAACCATATTCTGATCCAACTCATTAATCTCTAAATCTTTCATAATAATTTTTCTAGGTCTTCCTCTGCCTCTAGTGATCTGACTATTCTCCATATGATCTACTTTCCTTGTTACAAAATCTACAGGTCTTCTCTCTCTACATCCCCAAACCACCTAAGCCTATTTTCCAACATCTTTGCTATTATAGGTGCTACCTCCACTCTTCCTCAAATGTTGTCATTTCTAATCTTATCCCAACTAGTCTTACCACACATCAAACTCAACATTTTCATCTCTGCTACGCTTAATTTATTGAAAACATAAATAAAAATAAAATAAAACCTCTGCATTTCACTCTCTTTGTTAGTTCTCCATACACTAAAACAGACGAAAATAGGAAAACAACACAAAATCCAAAGAGATAGCAAGTGATGAATAGAAACACTTACGATTGAGCTGGATGAATTTGTGTATCCACTTGTGTTCTTACAGCTGCTAATAGCATCAACACAATCGCAGGGAGCAAAATCTGTCACAGATTCATTAACAACCATCAGAACTTCAGCATTCACGAATTTTGCGTAATTGAAACGCAATCAAGAGAAACCACCAACAAACACACACACACAAAACCCTAACATATGAATTATTAACAAAATTACACTTATTCATAATGCATGCACCATAAAAGAAACAGATAACAGTTATTAAAATCAAAACTATCATAGAAACTTACTTAAAACAGAAATAAAAATCAATGCTAAAAAAAGAAACAGTTGAATTGCAATCAAACTAAGAAAAAAACAAAAATAGTAATCAAATAAAACGAATATGATCGAAAATGAACAACGATGTTGAATCGGTCAACAATACAGAGAATCGGAGAAGAAAGACAAAAATTGAACGGAAAAGAGAAAGATGAAAATAGGAAGAGAAGAGTGAAGAAGAATAACCTCAGCAGAAGTAACGAAAGGGTGACGAATTTTGAGGAGGTAGTTTTTTCTGAGCATAACCTTTAACTGGCGTGAAGCGGTTCCCATGGTGGAAGAAACCCTAGGAAATGGAAGAATGTGAAGGAGAAAGAGGAACGAAGAAGAATCGTAAAGTTCACGTTGTTGTTGTTGTTGTTGTTGAACTCATGTCAAAGTGTTTGCGTTTGGTGGAGAGTGAGGGAAGGTGGTGAATAGAAGTATGATGGAAAATGACAAAAGCTAAAAGCTACTTGCCTTCGTAGATCAACGCATCTTCTTTTTTTAGACAAGTGGTTTTCATTTTTTATTTATAGATAAAAAATTGCGAGAAAAACGAATTAGGAATTTTTATTTTTATTTTATCTTTTTAAACGTAACTACTCTGTTCGGTGCTACATTGAAAATGAAAATTGCAAGAAAAACAAAGTAGGAAATAGTATAATATGAGGGATATTAGTTGCAAAGTGTTTGGGTGGGGTCGGCCTTGTCGTTACTTATCTATCCATCAAGTTTCGGTTAGGACTTGGCGCCCCCGAGCATCCTTTTATGATACTAGGAATAAGGAATTGATTCTCCTAAAAAAAATGTTCATGTTAGTTAACTGTTGTTTATCCAAGAAACTTTGTTTTTAATATAAGAAAAAGGCTAAATTGCAGTTTTTCCCTAACTTTTTCAAAGTTGCGATTTTGGCCTCTTAAGAAAAAAAACTACAAAATAGCCCCCTAAGTTTTGCAACTGTGGCAGTTTTGGCCTCCAAGGCTGATATTGACTCGGTCTACGCTGACGTGGCACCCTAAGTGAGGTGCCACGTGTTTTGTAGTTTTTTTCTTAGGGGGCCAAAATCGCAACTTTGAAAAAGTTAGGGGTCTAAAACTGCAATTAAGCCTAAAAAAAATGAATGTCTTTCAAAAATATATAAAAAATGAAAGTAGAATACTCCCTTCAAACTTTATTACAAGAAGAAAAACGAAAAAACATCAAAATCAATGCAATCATTTATTAATATAATTTTTTGAATATTTTTACAAATATGTTATCGTGAAAAATTGTGAAAACATTAAATACATCTTGCTAAACCATTAAAAGGACAAGCATCAAATGATGCGTAGAAAAATCTTTAAGTAATAAATAAATCTTAAAAGTTGTGTTATTTTCTTATAAATATGACTAAAAAAATTTTAGAAAAATTCTTATATGGAGGATCGGAGGGAGTAGTTGATAACACATGAGAAACATAGAGTAAATATTGAAAGAATTCAATATCATTCTTACCACGGTGAATACTACTAGCTTTTCTAAATCACGGTTGAAATAGACTAAAACGTGTGGAAGCAGTGGGTCACCGCATGAATAAACAGGAACTGAGTTCATTAATCATGCAATGAATGAATTAACCAAGTATTTGTATGTCAATAACCACCCACTTTTTCCGATCTCTTCTAGAGTTGATATCAATCATGTCTAAAATTTCTTTTAGAGTTTATACATCCTTGTTTCTTGTTCGAGAAGTTTTATCCTTAGAGTAGGTCACACTTCAAGTGTGGCTAAGACTTATTTTCAATATTGGATTGTTTAACGAGAACATTCATTTCGATTAAAGCATTAGAAGTTGATATATATTATTTTGTTAAACCTTTTGGATCAATGAATGCATTTGATCATCGGTTTACTAGGTTCTGCACATGAGCTGTCTTTTAAATTTTTAGTTCATGTTATTTATTCCAAGTAGTCTCTTTTTTCCAATTGTTTTTTACCCTAATATTGAATAATTTGATTCATTATAATGACATTTAGCAAATCAAATTGTAAATAAATCGTATGTTGTTGATTCAAAATATATAATATACAAGATTCATATCAAAAATATATTTGAATATTTGCTAAGGATCTATCCTAGTATGTTACACGAAAACTCAATTTTAAAAGAGAAGTGTTAGGATAGTTTTTTAGGATGATGTCAATCAATGTTGCAATATACTTCTTCCGTCCCTATATATAAACATTTTTTATCTCTAATTAAAGGGTGTTTATATATAGAGACGGAGGGAGTACAAAATAGCATGCCATCAAATGGAAATTGAAAGTTTGCATCTTGTAAGCATCAATCTTACGATTAACTTTCTACATCTAATGAATTATTATGTTGTGTGTATCCAAATATGTATGAACATGTGATACATGATTTTCGATATCATTTATAATAAACATACATTACACATTAAATGCTTGCAATGGATAATCGAAAGAAAATAAGTTTTTATTCGAATTAGCTGAACAAACAATCTCCCAAACATTTATTGCGAGTTGACTATAAATAAACATGCGACCATTTAATTGATCCATCAATTAAAATCATAAAGTAGATCCATTATCCACATGATAGGTGTATGTGTCTACAGATAGAAAAATGTTTTTCTGACATTGATAGCTTCATAATGGCACAAGAAATTCCACAAATGCCTCCAGTGGTAGTTAACTACCGTTGGACAAATCGGCAGTAGTTAACTGTTGTTGGTGTCAACGGTAGTTAACTGTCATTGTGTTCGTAACATATTCATAACAGAACCCAGCTTCCAGCTACTCTATCATCACCATCTCTCTCTAAAAATTCAAAATTTTCACTCTCTCTCTAAAAAAAACTCTACCAAATCATCCAAAAAAAATCCACTAAATCACAGGTAAGTTATCACTTATGCTATTGTCATAAATTTTAGTTAGTATATATGTTTATAACTTTAGTTGTAGTTTAATTTTTAAATTTTGATTTTTTTTTTAATATAGTTATGTTATAGATCTGAAATGCTATTAACAAATATTATGAATACTTGTTATAATGGAGTTATATTGCTTAAATTTATATTATTTTTTTAATTTTATAAAAATGTTAGGGTTTATTTAAGATTTTTAGGGTTTATGTAAAATTTTCACCACAAGTGTTTGATGAAATGTTTGAATGAGTTTTTCATTGATTATTTTTAATTTCTTATTGTGTAGATTTGAAACAATGGTCGGGTGGATCGACGTTCATGCACAATTCAACGGCGGAGAACCTCAGAGGTTGAAGGTTCGATGCCTTGGTGTAACATTAAGAGGTCTCAAGGATCAATTTAATGAATTCAACCAAGGAGTCAACCCCAGAGACACAAGGGGGTGAAATACGTTCGGTATAAACGTCCAACGCTCGACGAGGGGAGAATATCGTTTACTTGGGTGGAATTAACGAACGACGAAAACGTGAAGAACATGTTTTGGGAGCACAACATGTTCCAGTGGATCGATATCCGGGTAACATTGCTGAGATCAACTGAAGATATTATCAACAGTCTGATTCCGCCAGAAGATCGTGATTAGGTAAGGAATGCACCGTTCAACTACAACAATTGTCTTCCTTTGAATGGGGGGTAATTCAAACTTGTTAAACGGTAGGACTCCAACATTCGACCGACATTTCTACTGTTCCATTCAAAAGATTAAATTCTTGTTACTAGGCGGGTTTAAATGAAGGTATTGAAGTGTCAAAGAATGGACCTCATTCTTTTGACACTTGAATACCGTCATTTAAACCAAGCCTAACAAGAATTTAATCTTTTGAATGAAACAGTAGAAATGTCAGTCGAATGTTGGAGTCCTGCTGCTTAGCAAGTTTGAATTTACCCCATTCAGGGATAAGACAATTGTTGTAGTTGGAAGCTACATTCCCGAATGTAATGTAATGTAATGACTCATCTATATAAGTTTGGAACATGTATTATTGAAATCAGCTATTTAAGTTATGATATCGATTTTCTTCGTATAAGATTTAATCAGTATTTATTAGAATACACAATTTTTATTCGAATTCACGTTAGATTTAATCATTCTTTATTCGAATACGCAATTTTTAATCGAAATTATTCGAAACGTAATTTTTATTCAAAATACCATAATGTCAAGCAAAATGTGCGCGACATATAAAAAAACCATAAAAAAAATATCCAAACACAATTAGGCATTAGAAGCCATTACATTCATTCATCTTCCTTGTCACACAAGTCAACCGGATTGTCCGCTACAGTCCCTAGGGCACCTGCTTTTGGTTAAGGAAAATAACATGTCCTCCCGCTCCTTCTCAACCTCGACTGGTTGTACACCAGCACCTTCGAATCCTTCTTTTTTACGGAACCATCACATGTGATTCCGTGCTAAGTCATAGGTGACTTTTCTTTCTTCTTGTCATCAACCTCCTTTTTGTTCAACTCGTCGTTTCCCTGATTCTGAGACATATCTACATAAACAAATTGACGATCAAAACCTAAACTAATTGCAACGATTCTACAATAATTCATCAATAATTAAACTAATCATAAAAATTATACCATAACTAATCGTAACAAGTCCATTACAAATTCATAACAACAAAAATTCATAACAAACCTAAACTAATCGTAACGATTATACAACAATTCTAACATAAACCTAAATTATCATAAAATCAAAACCTAAACCTATCAATTCTAACAATCTAAACTATCATAACATCATAAAATCAATAAAACCTCTATAATCGCAATTTAACCAAAAAAAAACTAACAAATCAATCACAAAATAGCAATGCAATATGATTTAAAAAACTTACTTGATTTTATGCTTGAAATTGGCTTGGAATGGCTTATGCTTTGTGAAATTCGCACATACGGAAGCAAAAAACGCAACAATGGAGTTTTGGAAACTCCTATGTTTGTTCTGTTCTTATGTTACGAACACAACGACAGTTAACTACCGTTGGCACCAGCGGCAATTAACTGATGCCGGTTAGCTCAACGGTAGTTAACTACCGCTGAGGGCATTTGGGTAATTTTTTGTGTCGTTGTGAAGTTATCAATGTCAGAAAAACAATTTTCCTACAAATATGTCTATATATAAGTTCTAAAAAATTGAGATATTTACTTTCTATTTTTTCTTTCATTATTAAAAAAAAAATTAGGATCTCACAAACATTACTCATACATAAGTGGTCGTGCTCAAGTGAGCAACTAGTTAGATGAATCATTCAGAAAATCCTTAGTTTGTTTTAATTAATGTGTAAAATAGTTTTTAGTTAGACTTTACTTATCTATCGATGAAACTCCGAATTATTATGGTCTCATTCCATATTCCACTAGAAATTGGAGGGTTCGGAAAAGAAAAATTACCCATATATTTCACCTAAATTTTATTTTCACATTTGTATCACTAAAAAAATGTGTCACAATATGGTGGGTGTTGGGACACATTTGCCATATTGGAATTTGAGGCGAGTCAAAATTGGCCGTCTCCGCGTGGCAAATTGGTACTTGCATGCATTTGTCATGATTGATTCTCAAGCCACCGACGGCACGGTACAAGATAACGTAAAATATTGGCAACTTGAAGAGATATTTTTACATTGGTTTCATTGTACATTATTTTACTTTTTATTTTCAGTTTCTCACTTGACATTTAAGTTTTTTTATGAGACCAAATGAAGCAACAATTAGTCAAAGTTTTTCTTTAAGTCTTTTACATTCAATTTTTTATTGGTTTTTTTTAAGCAATTTTTAATTGGTTTAAATCAATGCATGTCTACACTTTAAAAATTAAACTTACATCAAGTAATGAAACATGTAATAATTTCATTCAATAAAGGAATGAATAATAGAGAAAATGTTTAAAAAAGAGTAATGCTAGCATCCCTTAATAAAATAGGCACATATCGGTCTATTTCCAATATCTCTCTAAAGCAAAACTTCTAGTCCCACTTTTCCCACTTTCCTCATGTCCCCTGTTGTGCTTTACGCTTATCTTTTAAAACTTGAACATTTAAGAGATTAAGAGAAGAGCAAGACAATATCATCTTAAAAAGACGGCGAAGTTTCAAAAACAATACTCCTACAAGAGAGTAAGAATGCATTTATTACTTCAAATATGTTCATTGAACTTATCACAAAAAGCAAAGCCTTTTTTTGGATGAATATCTTCCGAAAGCTTGATATTTTGAAAGTAGTGTATTTTCAAACACATTTTACCATCCAAAAATAAACTTCAGAACAATTTTTTTTACCGTTGCTTAGTGAACAAAATCTGAAGGCATTAGTAGTAGTGCCCTTGTTTGGGAGTTTCGAGATGATGAGAGGGGAAGGCTTGTAAATAAAAGGAAGGAATAAGTGAAAAGAATGGAGAGAGAGGCTTTAGGGGTATAGTTTCTTCATAATACAAAATCCTTGGTCTAGAAAAACTAAAAAGTTATATTAGAGGTGAAGTTTGGAGTGTTTTGGAGGGTTCATGTAAGTTTTCCAAATCCAACCTATAATGTTGTAGTAATACTTTCAAAATTAAAAATACATTAATCATAAGTATTAATTAATTCATCATTTTGTATAAAGACTCTCAAAAAATTAGAAAGATTTCTCTATTTTTTTGGTATAATCTCATTCATTCAAAACTCTCCGTCCCTTCCCTTCCCTTCCAAATTCTCAACAGAGCCTTAGATAAATTTAGGCTTAGTTAAGGCAAACCCACCATAAAAAACAGGGATCCCAAAGAGTTTATTATAGATAATAACATGACATTTTCAAAGCAACAATTTGGAAAACAAGCCTAGGCAAAGCTACCATAGATAATAGACAGGCACCATAGATAATAGACAGGCATCCCACAAAGTATCTCATCTCAAGTCATCCTTTTTTTTTTTTTTGAGGGAATCTCAAGTCATCCTTTAGCCAACTATATTTATCCTACGAGTATTTAAATTTTTTGACAAATCCTACTAATATTAAAGTTCTAGTGACCAATAATAAAATATAGGTCAAATACCTCTCCGGGTCCTTTAAGTTTCATGTTTGTTTTAGATAGATCATTTAAGTTTCTAAGGTTTCAGATAGGTCCTTTAAGTTTCAAGTTTGTTTCGGATAGGTCCTTTAAGTTTCTAAGGTTTCAGATAGCTCCTTTAAGTTTCAAGTTTGTTTCAGATATGTCCTTTCTATCAACCTCCGTTAAGCCAAAGTTGATCTGTCCGTTAAGCCAAAGTTGATCTGGTTGGGGAAAAAATTGATGCCTAGTGTCAGAGAGAACCACCTCACCCACTTAACGGATATATCCGCTTTGGCTTAACGGACATAACAACTTTGGCTTAATGGAGGTTGACAGAAAGGACCTATCCGAAACAAACTTGAAACTTAAAGGACCTATCTAAAACCTTAGAAACTTAAAGGGGAGGTATTTGGACTAAAATATATTATCTTTTCCATAAAAGAATTATGAAATATACTAACGCCTTAAAAAGAAAAAAGGAAAAATAATCTATGCAAGTCAACTGACGACCTTGTTCTTGCATAATTTCATTCCACCTCTTATTCTGTACAGAATATTCCGCAGAAAATCAAAATTTGTTTAACGCTGACTGCATATACATGATAGAGATATCAACTGATACATATCTGACTTGAAATGTAAATATTTGTGCTATAATTCTATTACTATATATCTATCTCACAATGTAAAACTATGGTACTTTCTTTTCTTCCACCTCTGCAAAAAGCCATGGGGGAGAGTTTAGAACTTTACACTGTTGTTTGTTTGGTACAAGCTCAGCTTTCAGGCTCTTGGCTTTCTTCAATTAGAAATTCGGATGTCGAATCACTCCTGTGGCTGAAACATAGTGTAAGTTGAATCGGGCTCCGTCTTTGTAACCTGCACATTAATCCAAATGTTCTTGGTAAGGTGAACCTACAAAGATGTGATAAACAATCTTTATCCTACCATTTACAGTCCTCTCGAGTCTTGACTGATTCTCCTACACTAACTCAACCTTACAAACCAGGTTTTACGAGGCTGTACGAAGATATATATTAATTGTTTCGTGTAACCAGTGGTGCTTAATTGAACAATTATAGTCCCTGCCAACTTATTATTGTCAGATAGAGTTTAACTGCTATAGGGCTGCTTTTCCTGAATAAATCCTTAAAACTGTAATTTGCAAAATTACTGGCTCTATATTTCCTAGCTTCATTCATACTTTCATAAAATATGTGATATGATTATGGACTCATCAGTAAATGTTGTTTGGCCTGAAATTGCATTAATTATATTGATCCCATAACCAGTTTGGATGGACTGCTCCAGAAGTACTTGAGAAAAAATAAGTATCAAAAGAATCTAAAAAAACTGAACTTATGAAACAATAGTTTTTTGAATATGTTGAAATTAACTTGTGCATCTCAATTTTTTGAGAAGCTCTCTCGTATAACTTCTCCACTAGCATCTATAAAATTAAAAGAAGTGTTTCACAAGTAAAGAACCATAATATAAATGAGAAGCTCCCATAATAAACCAACTTAAAATATTGGCTTAATAAATTTGCTGACAGTAGTAACACTATCATGTTGGTCTAATGGCAAAAGAAAACATATCTTCATAAACATGTTAACATATGTCATCACCAGACTCGTAAAAGTAAAAATAAAAGCTATATTATGTAACACTTCAAAGCATATTCAGTGAGAGCATATTGATGCACAAACACTCTTGCAGATTATTTTGAGTCTTGCTAACTAATCTTAAATAATCAAGAGATAAAAAGCATTAAATGAAAGTATTAAACTTGTCTTGCAGATCATTACTAGAGACTGTTATAAGTAACTCACTGAGCCTTTTTAGCATTGTTAAATGAGATTTTCATGTGATCTTCTTCCTTGTAAATAAAGTAAAATACTTTAGTCATTATACTAACCTCAGATGTACGAGGAAGGCCAGCAGGAAGCATGGGAATGAGAGATGTCCAGAGAGCAGGATCTACCATTGGATCAACAGTGTTGTAGGCTGTCAAAAGTGGTGCAGACAAGAATGATGTCAATGGATAAACATTTCTTTGAAGAGACAACGCCCCACTCATTCCCATTGCAATGTCAAGTCGATCATTGCTGCCATCATGATTTGAGGGTTTCTCTACTGCCTTCCCACGATCCAACTCATTGACTATATTTTTGTTTTCATTCTCGTCATTATCAGTGCTATTTTCCTGTCTTTTTGCCGCTTTCTCTTGCATGCTCTTGTAAGCAGCAGACTGTGACAAAATACTTAAGGCAGAGATTGAAGAACTTTTATGTTTTTTCTCATTGTGCAGCGGTCCTAACTCTGGCATCTTGTATGGTTCTGTCGGTTGGACTTTCTGTTCCAATGTTTTAAGTTCACAGTAAATATCTCCAGCAAAACCATGTTTCTTTTCTTCTGATAATCTTGTTCCAGCATCAGGTTGTCGATTCTTATTAGATCCCCACCATTTGATGTGATTTGTTAAATCAATCTTTCTTTCTACGCAGAAACCACTAACATATTCACTTTCCGCAGCTGAATTATCCCCTATACCTTCAATGTTTGTAAAAAGGTGAGACGATAGTGATCTTGCACATAAAACAGTTGGAATTAATTGAATAATATAACTTTTTCTCCACATCAAAGATGCACAAATGAACATGGTTCATATACTCCATTCAATAAAATATTAGCTTGGACATAAAATTTGATTACCACGTACCATAATGTATACTACTGAAGTAATCAGATCCAGCCATTCGACCATATGATGGCCCCCATCGACTAATTTATATACCACCACATGCAAAATGAAATGCATAGTTCAAGTTAGCATCAAATCTATGTCAAAATCTATAAACCTATGTCAAATACACCAGACCAGATCAAGAACTGTAACTCCACGGTAAAGATGAGAAAGACAGTCAGCTTGGTCAATGAATCATTAGCTCTATACACTTTTGCAATACACACGCAGACTCGCCAGATAATAGAGATAAAAAAAGAATTTAATTGACAGACGATTTCTGCTAAAACAATTTGATGGATCCACACCTGGAGAGTCCACGATATTTTGATAGTCCTCTTGAAAAACCACTGCTCTTCCTGCATCAAGCATATCACGTAAGCAGCAATAGGTTACAAGTTAATATTTTTGTGAGAGATATACACACCTCCGCAAAGACGCAAGGTATTCTTCTCTCGAAACGTTCTGCATTTCTTCGAGATCTCTTGTATAATCAGTCACCTGCAGCACGCAGATCAAACTTGCTATAAAAATTACTTTATTTACCAGAAGTGCTTAGATAACGCCCTTTTCCTATCAAGAGAGCACTGGATTTAATGGTGTCAAATATGAAACTCTAGTTGCCAACAAAACTTTCCATTTTATGATTCTTAACCAGCTGACATGTCAGGGAAAAAAAGCATCATAATCATAAATACTAACAGATAAAAGAATGGAGGTAACTCTAGAGTCACAAGCTCCCAGATACACTAAAAAGTGGCTGGGTAAAAGAAGAATTCTAGTAGTTATTTCACAAAAAATCTTTTGATGAAAAAATACAAAGCAGGACTTGAGTGGCCGCCATTTTCATCAAACAAAAGGAGAACACGGATCACAAAACCAGATGGCATTTCAATTAAGGCAACAAATCCAAACCATCTCCAAATTAAGCACAAAATGATTCAAGCAATAATCTTACTGGGAAGTTAATGAGAGTCCCAGGACCCCAGTATTTCAGAGCAGCAAGGTCATACGCTCTAGCCGCTGCTTCCTCGTCATCATACGCCCCTATCAAAAACCCATCGGCAACAAACATTACCACATCAGCAATATTAACAATGCATTAAAAAAAACTCAATAAAAAACTAGAACAAAAGAATAACAAGAGAGCATCGCATTGAAAACTCACCCAAGTAAACTGACATCATCACAAAGACGAATTTCCGTCCAATCAATTCATGCACAGCACAAAAACAAAAAACATAAGCAATTTCATCTTTACACAAAACCTTAAACCTGACTTATATTGAACAGTCCAAACCTTGTTTTCCTTTCTTATTCTGATTTTGATTCCATGTACTTTTATCCCACAGATGCGCTTCATAACGACCGGTCCATCTATGCCTAATACACAATTCACCAAATTTAGTAACAAACAATCAAACAAAGCTAAGAGACGTTAACAATTATCCTTACTAAAAAAAAAAAAAAACATTTTTATTATG
>Ga0228711_1001619_pt1 | contig 33529 bp, 20 predicted proteins | sample MedpolnodulmetaG_2_FD_177996 | JGI IMG/M metagenome (GOLD analysis project Ga0228711, IMG submission 177996) | Root nodule microbial communities from Medicago polymorpha collected in Santa Monica, California, United States - brown nodules | ecosystem: Host-associated > Plants > Roots > Nodule... | reverse complement strand
TAAACATTTTAGTTTTAACAAATGATTGTAAGAGTCTATATTTCATCTCATTAATTTTGTTGCAGTTGTTTTTTTTTTGGCGGCCTCTTTCAATATAAAAAAAAAAAGTGAATTAATTTTTTTTTTGCGCGTAACTGTATAGTCTAGTCATTTTATATGGATATGATCGCAATAAATGATAAAATTGTCCAAAAAAAAATAAGATTGCTGCATTTGTAAGGTTTGATTCAAATAGATAATTTATAATTAAATTAAAAAAAATATTTGTATCGTATTATCTATGTGCCCTTGGAGATGGAGATTTTATTTTATTTTATATAGTTCGTTGTTTTGACACAATTCATGGTTGGGTGGGGAAGTGGTAAAGGGCCATTTTAGTAGGATGTTTGGTTTAGAGATGAAGAAAAATATTTTTACTGAGGATATGATGTTAGAAATAAGGTTTGAGTGAGGTTGCTGGAATTTGAGAAAAAATTGTTTACTTTCGAGATTGAGTTTGTGGAAGAGTGTAAGATTTCATTGTCTAACATTTCTTTGCACGATAATATGCTAGACACTTGGTTTTAAGATCTTAACTCTAACGCTATATGCACTATTAAAGAAGCTTATGAGCTAATATCTAATTCAGAAGATATAAAAGATTCCCCTTTTTATAAGGTCATTAGAAACAATATGGTCTTTTTGAATATTTCTTTGTTCACTTGGATATTTCTGCACAACCATCTTCCCATCAAGATAATTTATTACAAAGAGGGATGCATAATTTAACATCGTCTTTTTGCATCTTGATTAGAAATTAGTTGTGTAATGACAAATAACAATTTTAGTCATGGAGTTTAATTTATTGGTTTGGTTTCTCAAAGAAAGAAAGTGAATGAATGCTTTCATGTGATTTGATTGGTATGCATTTGGTCAATTTGAAAGCATCACAATAAATTGGTGGTAGGTAACCAAGATTGCTTGACTCGTACACCTTTGAATATGGTAAAATTTCTAGTTTGGTCTTGGAACGCTTCCAAATTTAAAATATTTTTTTATGATTTCTATTAGTGTAGTAGTAAACTACTCAAATGTTTATGAGTAATTTTGTTTGTAATTGAATGTTAAATTTTTCTTTTTGGTTCGGAGGTACCATTGTTTTAATGATGTTTATGTAATTGATAACTTTGTATTACTTCAATTTTAGCACTACTTAAGTTTTGATTGTTTTTTTTGAACAAAAGACTAAAGACTACATTAGGTTTGTGAATAAGAGAAACGGAAAACAATGTTTACATATGAAAATAAGATCAAAGACAAGCAAACAAAATGCAAAGTATAACTCCAATTTATTTCTTAATAAACTACCCGTTGAATATATATCTTCATCTGTTGTGCATCATATTTCATATGTCATTCCAACCTTGATAAGCCTCTTACGAGGGATAGCCATCAACTCGTCCCTCTGTTGAAAGTTCTTTCTCAAAAAGTTATATGAATTGACAATAATCTTATTCAAGATTGATGATTTTGGATCTGCCACCACCTCTGTCTCCCCTAGCATGTATACCACACCTTTTTCCAATGCCTTGTCTATAAACTTTATCTCATTTTCAATTCCTTCAACCACACCCAGTGATTGAATTGGATCTAAAGAGGCATATGACAAAGATAAATCTTTTTCTTCATTATCAGACACTTGTTCATACACTGTTGTTATTTCAAGCTCATGCATATAATTACTTTCTTGTGTAATAAATTCTTTTAGATGTTGCACCAATTGAGACTCAAACTCCATAGAATCTCCAATTACATCATTATAACCATGCCTAACAATGCAACGAAATATTTTGCATTCCCTCGACTCCACGTATCGAAATAGAAACTTCTCTTCCAAAGCAACACTAGTAATTGGAATTGCCTTAATGGAGACAAACAGAACAACTGAATGAATGGATGGTATGTTGGCAATGAAGTGTGGGAATATTGGAGGAATTCCTTGTACAAGCTCTGAATACAAAACGCCAATTCCAGGCATGCGATTTGTGTTCAGATCATTCACCAATTTTAATAAATACTCAGAGGGGACTTTGTTCTTGAGTTCAAACATGTACCTTTCTTTTTGTACATAAAACCATGTTCCCATTACCATAGTGAAGATGACTGCAGATACTAAAGGAAGAAAACCACCTTCTGTAAATTTTACCATTTGTGCTGATAAATAAACCAACTCAATACAACCAAATGGTATACAAAAGAGAGCTACTTGCCATATGCTTTTCTTCCATACAATCAACATTACAACAGAAACCAAGAATGTTGTGATGGCCATATCACAAACTATTGCAACCCCTGCATCAAACATAAAATTTGATATTGTCATAATATTGTTCCTTTTACATATACTAGTAAATAAGGGCGGGTGCAAAAAAAAGAAAGTGTGGAGACAATAAATTAGCCTATAAAATTTTAAAAGAGTAAATGCCTGAAGTGATCCTTGAATAAAAACACGAATATATACTCGTTTCTTAAAAATGTTAAATGTCAATTATTTTATTTCTCCATTGGTACTAAAATATCTCTAAAAATGAATTAACCGACATTCAAAAATATTGTGGGAGCAAAATAAAATTTTAATATACATGTTAAGGTAAAAAGTATTTTAAGGGGCAATTGACCCTATTTTCTTCAACCTAGATTCATCCCTACTATTCAACCAATCATGTGCAAGATTGTACAATTTTTGTGGAAAAGTAGCCAAAAATATATAGAAGTGTAAAATTTGTCATCTGTCTGTAAGGAAACAAAAATCTTTAGAATATATAAATATACAAAGAACGCATAATATATATTATATAAATGTGGTTGTTTGCGTGCATGCGTGCGCGCGTGTGTGAGAGAGAGAGAGAGGCATAATTACCATATGCGTTACTAAGTTTTTCTGAGGTTCTAAATAGAGCAGTAACCACAATACACGCAACCATTAGCATATAATTGATTTCAGGAATATAAACTTGGCCTTCATGTATAGTGGAAGTGTGCACAACCTTAACCCTTGGGAAACAACCCATACTTAAGGCTTGAGATACAATGGAAAATGCTGCTGAAACTATTGCTTGGCTAGCTATGATGGAAGAAACAACAGCAGCAACAAATGTTGGCCAATACAAAGGACCTACATGGAAATCACAAGATAATTAACATCAAAAAGTGTTTGATAATTAAATTAAAATTATTTAGATGTGTATATGTAAGTATCGATGAATATTTAAAATTTAATCAATCTTGTACCTGGTATGCATTCATAGAAAATATTTGACGCAGTGTGAGGAAACTTTCGGAGGTATGCTGCTTGTCCGCTATATGCTGCCAATATTGCCGGAAGTGTAACAAAAGAGAAACTAATCTGCAACATATATACATCAATAGTGCAAGTGTATAATTATAATAAAAGTAAAATATCAGAATACAAAAATTTATATAGATAATCACCACACTTTTTCTTTTGTCATGATTCATTAATGTTTCATTTATAAGCTTGGTCAATCAAATTCGACGCCCCGTTCAAATATTAAAAATGGCCCGTGATAAAATAAAAAGTTTTTTAAAGAGTCATCATCTATTTAAATTGTAAAGAAATTTAAACAAAACACAATCCATTTAAAAAGAGTTATCCTTTTCTTGTTTGACATTTACCAGACAAAATCGAAGGTATATTTATAACTAAATGACAACTTGAACATTAATAAACCTTTTACATCTGGATAGTTGACATTAAGTGAGTTTTTTTATGTCATTAGAACTCAATTTTCTTGTTCTTTTGAAAAATTAGGCCACAAAATTTTAAATGTTGTTGTGTAGGTCTTATTGCACCCTTTAAGGGCAGACCGTGTTCATTTAAATTACTTTTGTACTAATTTTTACGTAATAATTAATTGATCACAATTTTTTTAAATGATTAAATTGTTAAATACAATGTATAAGCTAGTTGGACCTATTACTATTGTTGACTCATACTTGAGTGACACGTGTATTGAGTATATAATGAATGAATACAGTGATGCAAATTAGAGCTCACTGAATATTATTTTCTGTTATTCAGATCTAACAAACCCCTTTCTCTCTATCAGTGTGAGTGTGAGTGTAGTGCAGTGAAGCACTCAAGCTCCAACAAATGGTATCCAGAGCATAATCATTGAAGCTTCGAGAGAAAAGTGAGTGAAAATCTCAATTGTGACCAAATCAGTGAGTGAGCAACAATAGCGACGAACAATCATTTTCTGGCGAACTTTCCGATCCTCGACGGACGAAATTACGATCAGTGGAACATGAAGATGAAGGCGATTCTCGGTTATCAGGATGTGTGGGATCTGGTGCAGAACGACTTAACTCCGTTACCGGCGGCCGCAACCGTTGCGCAACAAACCATGTACAGAGAATCGAAGAAGAAGGATTGGAAAGGGTTGTGTATATTCCATCAGTGTGTGACTCCTGCAATTTTTGAGAAAATTTCTAGATCTGAAACGTGCAAAGCAGCGTGGGACATTCTCGCGAATTCCTACGTCGGAGATCAGAGATTGAAGAAGGTGCGCTTCAAACCCTACGAAGACAATACGAATTGCTAGGAATGGAGGAGAGTGAATCGATTGCTGCATATTTCACTAGAGTTCAAACTATGACGAATCAGATGTTGTATTGCGGTGAAACGTTGTCTGATGAATCGATCGTGGAGAAGATCTTGCGATCGGTGTCTTCGCGATTCGATCATATTACGGTGGCGATTGAACAAGCGAAAGATCTGTCAACGATGACGATCGAAGAACTTCAAGGATCCCTTGAAGCTCATGAACAGAGATTGAATGAGAAGCGAGCGGTGAAGCTAGCATCGAGCAAGCACTAGCAGCACAAACAAGCAACAAATCTGGTGGATATCAAAGAGGACGTGGCAGAGGCAGAAACAATTATAGAGGAGGCAGAGGAAGAGGTAATTACAGTAACTCAAACTATGCTAAAGGCAATTCTAGTGAAAACAACAGCAACACTGAACAAGGAACTCATAGTAATGAAAATTGTAGAGGAAGAGGAGGTAGAGGTGGTCGAGGTTTTAGAGGGAGAGCGAGAAAATTTGATAAAAGCCACATACAGTGTTGTAATTGTGAGAGATATGGGCATTTTGCTGATGAGTGCTACAACAATGTTAATAGTGTTGATGTTAAACTAGCCGAAGAAGAGGAGGAGATAGAGGAATCTCTGCTGATGTCTATTGAAGAAAGAGAGAGTAATGATTAAATAGTGCAAATGGTGACAACTAAGGAGGAAGGTGAGCGTGGTGAGCACTGGTTTCTAGACACAGGCTGTTTAACTCATATGACCGGAAGGAAGGACTAGTTTGTTGAACTTGATTTCTCAATCAAGAGTAGAATAAGATTTGCTGATGATAGTACCATGAAGGTGGAAGGTGTGGGGAAGGTGATGATAAGAAAGAAGGATGGCTCGTTGTGCTTCATTACTGGTGTGCTCTATGTGCTAGGAATGAGGAGTAACCTGTTGAGTATTGGACAGCTGTTAGAGAAGGGATATAGGATGGTGCTTGAAGACAAGGCCATGAAGGTGTATGATACTGAACAAAGGTTACTAGTTAAGGCAACTCTCTCCAAAAACAGGATATTCAAGGTTGAGCTGGGGGTGTTGATGCAGCAGTGCTTAGCTACAACAGTTGATAAAGAGGAATGGTTGTGGCATTTCAGATATGGACATCTGAATTTTGGTGATCTGAACAGGATGCAAAGCAAAGCAATAGTGGCAGGTTTGCCTCATATCCATGTTTCAAAGGATGTTTGTGCAGAATGTGTAGAATGCAAGATGCTAAGAGGTGCCTTCAATCCAAATTTGCCAAGAAGATTAAAGAGAAAGCTGCAGGTGATCTTCTCATATGTGTGTGGTCCAATACAACATGAAACTCCTGCTGGTAACAAGTATTTTGTTACATTTATTGATGAGTTCACTAGGAAACTTTGGATTTATTTGATTAGGAGGAAGAATGATGTGTTGGGCGTATTCAAAAAATTCAAAGTCCTAGTTGAAAAACAGTGTGGACAGAATATAAAGATTCTGAGAACTAATGGTGGTGGGGAGTATGTTAGCACTGAATTTAATGAATATTGTGAAAATGAAGGAATAACACATGAGGTTACACCTCCATATACCCCTCAGCACAATGGGGTGGCTGAGAGAAAGAATAGGACATTGCTCAACATGGTGAAAAGTATGTTAAAAAGTAAGAACATGCCCAAGACATGGTGGGGAGAGGCTGTTAATATTGCTGCATATATTATAAATAGGAGTCCAACAAAGAAAATGGAGAATGTTACCTCTGAGGAAGCTTGGACTGGTGTCAAGCCAAATGTAGCACATTTTAGAGTTTTTGGGTCTGTTTGCTACAGGCATGTGCCTGATCAGCTGAGAACTAAGCTAGATGATAAAGGAGAATTGATGATTATGGTGGGGTATCATTCAACTAGTGGTTACAAATTAGTGAATCCAGTGAACACTAAAATTGTAATAAGTAGAGATGTTGTGTTTGATGAGGGGAAAACATGGAAATGGAGTGACAAGGGTGAGATTTCTATTGGTGTAGAACAAAATCTGTTTGATGTACCTGCTGGTGAAACAGAATTAAATCCTGAGGGTGAACCTTAGGCAGTGGAAGAAAGTGAAGGTGGTGGTCTTGCGATACCAATAAGATCACTAAGACAAAAACAGGTCCCTGCAAGGTTAAATGATTGTGAGATAATGTCTGATGGTGCAATCAATGATGAAGGTGACATAGTGCACTTTGCACTTCTTGCTGAAACAGAACCGGTAACTTTGGAGGAAGCAATGAAGAATTCTAAGTGGCTAGAAGCTATGAAAGATGAAATCAGATCAATAGAGAAAAATTTGACTTGGGAATTGGTTGAATTACCTAGAGGAAAGAAAGCAATAGGTGTGAAGTGGGTGTACAAAGTGAAGGTCAATCCTAAAGATGAAGTGGTGAAGTACAAAGCACGGTTGGTGGCTAGAGGATTCCTCCAAAAACATGGTGTTGACTATGAAGAAGTATTTGCACCCGTTGCAAGACTTGAAACTGTGAGAGTTGTGGTAGCTCATGCTAGTATGCAAGGGTGGAAAATACTTCAACTTGATGTAAAATCCGCTTTTCTGAATGGAGAATTGGAAGAGGAAGTATATGTTGAACAACCATCAGGTTTTGTGAAACAAAGAAGTGAGAACAAAGTCTTGAAACTGAGAAAAGCCTTATATGGCTTGAAACAAGCTCGACGAGCTTGGAACAAGAAAATAGATAAGAGCTTGATCAACATGGGGTATGTGAGATGTATCTCTGAGCATGGTGTGTATGTGAAGTCAGGGGGTGGTGATGTGGTAATGATGTGCCTATATGTTGATGATTTACTGGTTACTGGAAATAATGAAGAAAAAGTAATAGAGTTTAAAAAGAAAATGATGAATGTCTTTGAAATGACAGACCTAGGGGAGATTTCTTACTTTCTAGGAATTGAATTTCAAAGTACTAAAGATGGTGTGCTACTATCACAGAAGAAGTATGCTTCAGATATACTAAAAAGATTCAACTTGCAACACTGTAATGGTGCTGAAACACCACCAGAAGCAAGAGATTATGGCTTGATAAAGATGCTGATGAGCCAGAGGTTGATGCTATAGAATTTAGACAGGTAGTTGGGGCACTGAGATATCTTTGTAACACTAGACCTGACATTGCTTTCAGTGTAGGCTTGATTAGCAGAGTTATGGACAGGCCTACAACATCTCACCTAGCTGCTGCAAAACGAATTCTAAGATATGTCAAAGGCACAATGACATATGGAATTCTGTTACCTAGTAAATGCAAGGAAAATGTGAAAGGTCTTTATGGATTTACTGTTGTTGATTGGGGAGGTGACAAAACTAACAGAAAGAGCACTGTTGGTTCTGTTGTGGCATTGTCCTCATGTGAAGCTGAGTATATTGCAGCATCAATGGGAGCCTGTCAGGCAATCTAGTTGGATAATTTGATGCAGGAGCTGATGATCAAAAAGGAAGGTGTTGTGGAGCTGTTTGTGGACAACAAATCTGCAATTAGCCTGGCCAAACACCCAGTTGCACATGGTATATCCAAGCACATAGAGACTCGTTATCATTTCTTGAGAGATCAAGTCACTAAAGGAAGGCTGAAGTTGAGCTACTGCAGGACTGATATGCAGCTAGCAGATATTTTCACCAAGGCATTGAAGTCAGAAACTTTCAAGAAACTGAGGAATTTACTGAATGTTGTTGATTGTAATGAACTTGTTTAGATGTATGTTCTTTTGTTGTTATTTGCTTTATGTTAGAAACTAGCTTAAGGGGGTGTGTTAAATACAATGTATAAGATAGTTGGACCTATTACTATTGTTGACTCATACATGAGTGACGCGTGTATTGAGTATATAATGAATGAATACAGTGATACAAATTAGAGCTCACTGAATATTATTTTCTGTTATTCAGATCTAACAAACCCCTTTCTCTCTATGAGTGTGAGTGTGAGTGTGAGTGTAGTGCAGTGAAGCACTCAAGCTCCAACATAAATTATTGTGCTTTTGCATCTTATTATCAAAATTAATCTAATTTGTACCAAAAAAAAAATCTAATTTCATTAATACTTACTTGAATGGCTCGAACACTGAAGTGACCCAAGTCGGCAAACATGGCCTCACAACCTAAAATTATGCATAAATACATATATTTGAATAATTAAAAAAATGTTATAATTCAAATAAAACTATTAAAATTGTGGGCTTGTTGAATATAGACCTTTCAAAAAATAATCAGCGGTGAACCCTTACAACTTTTAATAAAAAAATGAATTTTATAATAATAATGAGAAAAAGTTAAATATTTTATCAAAATTTACTAAAAATAGTAAGAATTCATATTTGAACCCTAGCAACGTGAATTACCTGAGATGCATAAAAATACTCCACCAAGTGACATCCATGCCTTTTTTCCATTGCGGTGAAAGTAATCAACAATATATTTTGGATTAATAGCAAGTAATACTCCAACATCATGTTTGAATACGTTGTAAAGACCGGTTGTTCCAATTAATATAAACCACAAGGTTATAATCGGAGCAAATGAAAATCCTACTTTGCCAGTACCAAATCTTTGCGCACAAAAAAGGATCACCAATATTGCTATAGTGATACTCACAACATAATCTGAAAGTGAAAAATAAGCAACATATATATTTATTATCATCACTAGTATATTATAAAAGTTACAACACAAAATAAATGAGTAAAAAAACCACAAAAAGTAATTTGATACCTTGACCCAATTTAGAACTGATCCCGTTTACTGCAGACATAACTGTACATACAATTGAGTAAAATAGTTTTGTCAAATTAATCCAATGTGAAAAAACGGTCAATAACAATTTGTTACACAATTTAAAATTATATATATTTGACTAATTTGCAGTGATTTTCTTTTTCTTAATGCAAACTCACCTCCAAATTAAGGCTTTTTAACTCATAAAGATAAATTGCAATACACAAGAAAAATTTAGTAGACAATATAAATGAACACAAGAAAGTGAAAATGAATACTCAACCTGACATTGGTGGAGTGAAAACTCCGTCACCTATAACCATGGTGGTTCCCAATATAGTCATAAATAAAAGAAGAACACGTACAAAATGACTATTTTCAAGCTTTTGTTTCAGCTTTTGGTTGCTAGATGGTCTTTCTAATTTGTAGTTAGAAAGCTCCATGTCCTCTGGTTGTTGATTTGGAATCAAACTCACATTTGCATGCCTACAAAGTAGTGAATATAGTGCAAAGGCCCCACCTAAATAAAAAGCCAAAGCAAATCTCATTAACTATTATTTTACTTATGTACAAATTTGAGATCAACCCAAATCAAGCATGAGAATCTAATTATTTCAAATACAAATATTTGCTAAAACAATAAAATAATTAAGAAAAGGAAAATAGAGCAACTCGTTTTATCTTACCATTGCCATTGTCATTAGCCTTAAGTACAATGCAGACATATTTGAGAAATGGGAAGACCAAAATGGTGTAATATATGAGAGATAAGACCCCAAGAATGTCATCATTGTGATCAATACCCTTTGTGAAGGTGCTTGCAAGCACATAAAGTGGAGATGTTCCGAGATCACCATATACAACTCCTAAGCTTTGAAATGCCAATGAAAGAGTAGTCATCCATCCCAACTATTAATAATGAACATTGAAGAAACTAGTAGTTAGAAATCTAATCCAATGGACAAAATGACATCTATTGTACAACACAATTTATTATTTTTAATATAAATAAAATGATAATGTGAACTAATTAATTTGAAGATTTATTTTAGTCACACCCCATGAAGTTACAGCCACACCCTGATTTGATAAAATACCTTTCAATCCTTTTTAAGTTTTCAACTTTTTCCTCCTTTTCATCATAAAACATTTGTACTTGATAAAACCATAAATTACTCTATACCCCTTTATATATATATTTGTTAAAACAAAATCACACTTTTAGGATTCATCATGACTTAAATACTCCATTCGGATTCTATTATAAAATAAAAAATTCACGTTTTAGATTCTTTCAATAACTAATGTATCTTGTCTATAATATAAGATTAAATACATCATCTATTCAATAAATCTAAAAAAACGATTTTTTTTCCTTCGAGATCGAAGAGAATATATATATTGCATGCCATAATCAAATACAAAACCCACATACCATACACAATCTGGCTTAGATGGTAAAATAAAAATAAAAAGGATTTGACGATAATTAAGTGTACACAATTTAAGTTTTTTTTTTATAACGACAATGGATCATCTCATACTAACCAAAATTAAGTGTACCTAATTTAATATTGATACAAGCTTGAAACATTTTCTCTAAAGCCCCAAAATTAAATCTGTGTACCAATCGTTTATATCCAGAACATTATAAGTTTTGTGAATTTTTCCAATTCCATGGATTAGTTTAGCGTTTAATTTAAAAATAAAAGTGATTTTTTAAACTAAATATTCTTTACTACATACAACCAAAACTATCTCATTGTGTGGAAAGAGACAAATCAATGAGAGGAAAAAGAGAAGATGAAAAAACAATTGGTAGAGAAACCTTTGAAGAGTGATTAGTGATGTTGGAAACTCTTCCAGCCTCAATATTGAGTGAGCTAGCCCATGATGTCTTTTTCTCTTTGAGGCTCTTCTTGTTCATTGTCTCCTTCCACTTTTTTATTTCCACTTCCTCCATGCCTATACAATCTCCTTCAATAGACATTGGGGATCGATTGAGACACCCTCTTTTATGTTTTATAATGGAAATTGTTTTTTTATCTTTACAATGACACGAGGTTTATATAGTACTATATCACAAAAATTAAATATATGTCTGTACAATGAATCATTTAATTCATGATTATGGTAAAAAATTAATTGCAAGATTTCCTTCTAAAAATTGTTGACTCAATTTTCAAGATCTTCATTTATAATATTTTATTTTTAATATATTAATTTTATGACAAATATACTTACTCGTTAAGAATGTATTATTTTTATTTACAACAACCATTTCCAAATTATATACTATCTTTTTTAGCACACTCATTAATGTTTTGACTCATTATTTTTTTTTGACCAAGTTTTGACTTATTATTATTATTATTATTATTATTATTATTATTATTATTATTATTATTAGTATTATTACTATTATTATGGTCAAGTAATTTAGTGGCTAAAAATACACCTTTAACGTGATTAAGTCGGAAACCGGGGTTCGAACTCCACCTCTACATTTATAATATGATGTCCACCTCATCATTATTACTCGTTTGTTTTGTTTATTTATTTATCTATTTATTTTTATTTTGACGGGATTATTATGCGTTTGTTATGAATACATTGAAGTCATCACCGTTTACGGTGTAAGTAAATAATCCCAAAAAAATGCAAATAAATTATCTTTTAAAAAATATAGTAGTTAATAATGAAAATAATGTGAAGTTCGTATTCATTCTTATGAAACAATTACATATATGATATATAATTTCATATAAGTAAATAAATAATTTCATTGTATATGTTAGATAATTTAAATAAATATATGATATACATTTTTTTTTTTGGTCTACTATATATGATATACATTACACACAGACTAATGACATCCTTGTAAGAAAAATATAGGCAAAATTACATTTTTAGTCTCTTAACTTAATTTTAAGTAATAATTTGGTTGTGTATTTTTTCCATTTCAATTTTGTTCTTTTGGATCATTTATATATGAGTTTTTAAGCATAAAATTCATGTTTTTATTTTCTTATGGTTTCTCAATCTTAAAGTATATGGTATTTCATCTATGTTTGCATATAAATATTAGATTTAAAGCTTTTTAATTTTAAAAATATTATTTTAAATACACACAAAGTAATACATTTAAAAACCAAATTACAAACCTTTTTATAGTTACGAAAAATATGATATTATTTTATCCCAAAAGATGGATTTTTAGGAGCCCAAAAGATGATCTTATCAAAATAACGTATATATCTTCATATCTAAACCCAACAGAAAATAGTGATAAAGAACTTAATTAAAGCACATAGGTTGAGATAATATGTTCAGCTACTCTTTCAGAAAAGAAAAAAAAATGTTGAGTTCACTGCAACAACCAGCACCCAAAGCAGAAGTGACAACATTTAACATCTATAGGTGTAATGGATGGTTTTGGTTCAGATTTTAAAAGTAGAGTTGTGATATTTGTACAACTAAAATTAAACAACTAAAACAACATCTTTTAACATTGTGAGTATCACGCAAATCGAAATCAGAAAAAAAAATATTAAAAAGTTGCAAAGAAGTTGTTGATTGTACAAAAATGATGTTTATACATCATTCCTCTAAAAAAAATAAGAATCAATAAAAACTAATTGGATTCCCCTCCAGAAAAATAAAATAAAATAGAATAATTGGATTGGTTTTTAGCTTTTTGCTCGTGAAACCGACATCCAAATTAATATATATTGAATTTGACTGATTATGTTGGGTTTGAATCTGATTTTTTTTAAATATCAATTTAATTGATTTGAATGGAATCTAGAGTTATTCTTTTTTCAATAGTTTAAGTCTCACACACTATCAACTATGGCCGTTTAAAATCGAACAAACTCAAAAGAAAAATTGTAAATCGAACCAATCCAAACTAAAACCTCAAAAAATTGTATTTGGTTCGAATGTATTTAGATCCTTTTTTACTCAACCACATAGTTTGGTTTAATTTGCAGTTTTAATTTTACCAACCGAATTAAACTAAACCAAACAGCAATATGAGTAAAAAAAACACTAATCTATACATATAATATATAATAAAAAAGCAAACTTAGTATTTTGACAAGTTTGACATTTATCTTTTAATTGTTTTTATTTATTTTATTTATTAATTATTGATTTTTTAATTTTTTAGTATCAAGTTGGAATGGTTTTTGATGGTATTTGGAGTAGTCAAGCACGCGTGTTTTCAAGTATTGTTGGTCAATTTTTGAGACTGATTAATTGTGAAACGGCAAAGCCACATTCTTTCAAGTTGGTCAATTGTTTCATTTCATTTACTTAACACTGTTTCATAAAACAAGTCATGATGGAATTGGAGGTAGTAACTTTAAAATATTTTTGAACTCATAGCGATTTACTTCACTTTTTCCGATGTCTTGCAATAGGTGGTCTTATCTCTTCTCCATTCCCACTCTCTGCCCTCTTTCAAATACATTTCCATCTTATATTTACAAATTACAATCGCTCAGAGGCGTTGCTAGGGCCTTGAATTAGGGGGTTCAAAATTTCGAACTACCAAATTTTTACCTTGAATGTGTATTTCGATATCATATTAATCTTTGAATGTGTAAATACATTCATAAACATCTCTTTTATTAACAATTTTGATCATCGAATTAGTTTTTAAATAGTCAATTTTATCTTAGAATATGTTTTGTCATTGTTATTAATCTATAAAATTAGCAACAAATAAAAAATTGCACTATGAATGTATTTATAAATTTGATCCAGTTAAGGAGTATAAGTGTCACATATTCAAGGACCAACTTAATTGTTTGCCTATTTAAGGACAAAAAAAAAATTAACTATATAAAGATGAATGCAATAAAATTATATTGTTAATATATATTTATATTTATTTAAGAAAAATTTCCTCATCCTACATTTTTTTCTTTCTATTATAGAATATTTTATCAATTAAAATTTAAAAATACAATAGTATCCTATACATTTTCTCTTACCAAAAAAAATCCTATACAATTATATGTTACAAATATATAGGCCTCAAAACTATAGATTTCATGTTCATTATTATAGCAGATTCAATTTTCATTCACGGTATTTTATTTTGATTCCAATCTATCATCAATTATAATATAAAATTCTATCTTTTGCTTGGACTTACACTTTAGACAGTCTGCATTGCATTACCGTCACAATGTGTGCACAGACCCAACTTTGCCATATGGTGCAAGGCTTAATTTTGAGGGGGTTCAAGACAATAAAAATATAGTAAAATAGGTGTAAAATTGAAAAGTTGAGAAGGTGCACTTGAAACCCCTGGCCAATATGTACGTGGCTCCGCCAATGCTCCTTGCTCTATTCACAATCTATCTTGCTTCTGAAATTTTGATTTCAGCTTTTTTTCTTCTGATTCTTTATTTTTTTTTTTGTTTCTTATGTTTGACAGAGGCATGTTTGATCTACAGGAGCAGGTTTTAACTTTCATTTGAAAGGTTGTTCATTAACTTATTACTTTAGCAACTAATGTTTCTAAAGTTGATCACTTATATGTAGAGATAAATATTTTTTATGAATTTTTGTTGTTGCTGCAGATTTCACATTTCAAGATGTAGATTTGGGGTCTGATGTTGTTGCTTTTCTTCTTCCCACATTAGTGCTGCAAAGTCATTTTTCTTTTTTGTAATAAGGCAGGAAGAAGTCTTATGCTTCTTACCATTCTTTAGAAGTTTATTTTTCTACATAATATGTATACTCTTTTTTGTTGCTTTTGTAATTATTGTTCTTCTCTACTTTTTGGTATTTAAGTCCTAGAGCATTCGGTGTAGTCATGCTTTCCAGATACAAAGTGAGGATTTTAGGAAATTGTCTTTGATCAAATGGGATACCATTTGTTTGAAAAGGGAGAATGGAGGTCTGGGGGTGAAGAGGTTGAGGGAGTTTAATATTTCTTTGTTGAGGAAATGAGTGTGGAGGGTGTTGGTGGAGAGGGAGAGTTTGTGGAATTTAGTGCTTTGTCCGATGTATGGGGAGGCAAGAGGGAGGGTGCAGTTTTGTGAGGGGGTTGGATCGATTTGCTGGCGCAAAATGAACCAAATTCGATCTGGGGTGGGGTTGGCAGATGCTAGGTGGTTGGTTGACAATATTGTTAGGAAGGTGGAGGACGGGCGAACCACTATGTTTTTGCAGGATCCGTGGCTAGATGATGTTCCGTTAACAACGTCTTATGCTAGGCTCTTTGAGTTGTCGAAAAATTTGGCCACGGTGATGGAGATGTTTGAGTTAGGGTGGGGGGTTGATGGGGACGCATGGAAGTGGAAGAGGAGGTTATTTGCGTGGGAGGAAGGTTTGGTGGGGGAATGTGTGGAGCGATTGTCTAATTTTGTTTTGCAGGAAGGTATGTCTGATAGGTGGGTGTGGAGGCTCCACTCGTCTCACAACTATACCGTGCAATCGACTTATTCTTATTTAATAGCGGTTGACATTAACATCACCGAAGAGTTTCATCATTTTTTGTGGCTTAAAGCGGTTTCGTTAAAGGTGAACATATTTGTCTGGCGTCTCTTTCTAAATAGACTTGCTACAAAGGATAATTTGCGCAAAAGGAATGTCGTTGATGTTTCCCTTGTGTCTTGTGTGGCCTTGTGTGGTGAGGTAGAGGACATGGACCATTTGGTTTTTAAGTGCGACCACTACGATCGGTTGTGACTCTTGATCTCGCACTGACTTGGTATTGTTACGGTTTTACATGGCGACTTAAATATTCATGCTAATCAGTTTTATGCTCTTGGAGAAAGAAAAAAATGAATCTTAGAGTTCATCGGGTCATTAGTTTAATTCTTACACCCTATCAAAACCTAGCCTAAAATAAACTCCACAAATATAACGAATAATATTTCACAAAAATATGGACCCATTTCATTTGTTATGGATTAAAATAAAAGTGATTTTGACATAAAATAATTTGGAGATTATATTTAAGAGATTTTTATAAAAAATGAGAATCTATTTTGCGTTTGTTTACCGTAATAAATATCACTTTTTTTAAACAAATAATTTAGTTTGTTTGGATACAACTATATAAAAGGGAATTTTTGTTACAAAATTAGTTCAATATTTTAAGCCGTTTGTTATAGCTTTTTTAAGAGTTTTGCATCCGTTTTTTAATGTTTTTTTTTTTTTGTAAAAAATCAGATTCTAAAAAAAAAAATCTAATAACAAGTGTGTTCATAGAGCTTCATAGAGCAAGTGTGTTCAAGTGTGGATTCATCAAGAAACTTGGAGAAATCATGATCTTAGTATGAATCTCCATCTTTTATTTCACTTTTGTAAAGTTATCATGACAATGATCAACTAAATCTCCATTGTTGGGATTAGAGGTACTTGATCAAGCTAATATGTAATCTATTGATCCTTGAAATATATGATTCTAGCATTTTATTTGATATTGAGATTGTTCTTGCCATTTATGCTTATGTTTGATTTGAAATGTTATTGAAAAATACTTTTGAATCTAGGGTTAATAATCATCGATCAAAACAAGAATTCTAGACATAGGATTTATGTTTTGATAATCACATAAAGTATCGGAACTTAATGCTATCAAATCGTTTAATAGATTGAGAAATCGTCGATTAGACGATATGATCGAAATCACAATATCATTTAGACATGAATGATATGTTGTCGAGCGATACGCGATGATATCGATTAAAGGCTAGAATCCGCATATGTGATCACAACAAGAGTACATGCGAAGCTTGATCGACGAACTCTAATCCCAACGCTTTTACGCCTTATTAATCTCCGTTTTTAACTACCGCATTTTAATTCAAATAGTTTTTATAACAAACAATCAACCAAACTCTAACTTAAGATGATAATCGATGTTGAACGGTTTATGATATATCGCACTAGTCCTTGTGGAAACGATATTAAAAATACTTACTTTTGATTGATAGCTAAATACTGCATCAACCAAACTCTACCTTTGTACAAAAAGCTACCAATTTAGTCATTTCATTCTATTTTCTATGCAACTCTAATCAACTCTATGTACAACAGTTTGAGAAAAAAGAATGCAGGGTGCAGTATCAAATCTTAATGGTGCCAACAACATTTAATTTTCTTTTTAATTATAAGTTTATGGTTTTGATTTTGTTTTTAATTTTTGTATACTGAGAAGGATACAAATGTATTGAAGACTTGAAGTACTCTGTCCATGAATATCATCCTATCTCTTCATGAAAAAAATTCATTGATACTTGCACAAAAAATTGTAATATACTATGATCATCATCATCATCATCTCATAGCTGACAAATTTCTAGAACACTAATATATCAACCCAGTTGGGTTGACTTGGTGGTATTGGCTTGGGACCTGAGAGTGTGTTCCTCGAGGTCTCGGGTTCAATTCTCCCCAGTGCCAATTTATGTGGGCTAATTTAGCTTCTTAAATAAAAAACACTAATATATATCATTACTGTCTCCATCTCAATGAATCTTGTATGCTGCCACACTTCACAAATATCACAAGCCACCATTCTCTCACCATCATCATTTTCAACTGCAATGTATCTTGCTCTAAGATTGGTGCAAATTTTGTCCCATAGATCCATGATTTCTCTCTCACTAGGAAATTTGGAACCACCTTCAATGCCATTAAGACATACCAAATGGCCATAACCATTGCAATGAATCACACCATGATCATCAAGAGCTTCTTCATTTAAGGGTTTATGCCACCCATCATCCATTGGGATTATAAAAGGGTACCTTCTCTTTGATGCAAAATGTCCACTCCAATCTACACAACGGCAATGATCACAGAAAGGATGAGAAGAGTTATAAACTTTATTCTTCTTCTTCTTCTTCTTCTTCTTCAAGAGTATAGAAAGGAGCCATTAGATTCTTCTTTTGATGAATCAGAAAAGTGCACCAAAGAGGATTCCTCATTAATCACGGAAATCACAGTCGATTCAAGAAAGCACATTGCATATGACAAAGAAATAGAATCATCTGGATCAGCCTTTCCCATATATGGAGCTGCTGAAGGATAGGATAGGAGTAGAGTTAACAATAATATAGCTTGAGCTTCTTCTAGTTGGTTGGAGAGTCTCTCTCTTGGATCTTTGGTGTTTCCTAGCTAGAGTTGCTCTTCAAGGTGGTAATTCGTGCTCTATTTCTATGGAGTGTCCAAGGAGTGCAGGTGCCTTTATTTATGACCTGTAAATAGGGTTGGTGGTGGTATTATTTATGACCTGCTGTGTTGATGTGCCTTTATTTAGTCCCTTGGCCACCATCTTATAATTTTATCTAGTCCTTTTATTCACCTCGTTGCCTTCTCTTTCGACCAAAATACCCTTTGTATGGATTATATAATTCGGATAGATTTCGGATAGTATAATCCGAAATGATTAGTAAATCACCCTGCTACATGTTACTTGTGAATCTTGAGCTTGGTCAGGGTTAAGGAGAAGTTTGGGAGGTTTTGGGTTGACAAAAACCTTCATATGGGGAATACTACGACAAACAAAGCTGAATTTGCACACGCTCAGTTGAAAAAGTATCTAAGTAGTAGTATGGGTGATTTGAGTACAAACTGGCAATCCGTTCATGACATGCTAGAGTTGCAAAATACCGCAATACATGCTTCGTTTTAGACGAGCATAATAATGCTTGAACATAGGTTCAAAGGAAAGGTGTTGTGGTCTAATTTGATCCGGAACATTTCAAGGGAAGCTTTGCATCATCTAGTAGTGGAGTACAATAAAGCACTTGAAATTGGTATGGATAAATCAAAATGTGGTTGTTTGAGTTTGATCATTTACGGATTACCGTGTGCGTGTATGATTGGTTTGAAGATCAAGAACGGCACCTCCACTGGAAGAGGTTGAGGTTCGAGTACGAGGTTGACCCGAAGCTGCAAAAAGCAGACATCTCTCTATTGGCAAAATGGGATATTCTTCAAGTATTTTTTTTTTTAAAACTGTGTTACTGCCCATGATTTCTGTTTTAATTTCCTGTACTGTTGTAATCTGGATTACATAATTCGGACCATATTGTTGAATTCCGGATTATATAATCCGAAAGGTAGCATTTACGCCCCATGCAAGTGCATTTAAGGCTCATGCAAAGGGTGTATCGGAAAGTTCCGGATTTTATATTCCGGATTTGCATATGCGTTCAAGAATTGAAAATCCGGACCTTATGAGTGCACAGACCAGAATGCATGTTTCTGCCTATTTTTCAGCAACAACCAAAATGACAGTTGTTTTACACATTGGAGGCTCGGTTCAAGGACGCCGATTACAACATGAAGTTGCATATGAAGGAACAATTCCGGCAATTTGTTTTACTGGAGACCACCTCTATGCGTCCACCGCCAAATAAGGTCACCACCAAAGGAGCTCCTAAGAAAGATAAGTAAAGCATTCGATCGACGAGGTGGTCCCCTTCGCTATGGGAGATTGTTGACTCCCAAGAGCAAGAGACACAGGGTTCACAGACAAGATCAACAGGGACGAGTAGAAAGAGTGCACGGAAAAGCAGCGTGTCTCCTACTCCTCCTAAGCCAACACTCGTTAAAGTCCATATACCACACAAAGACCAAAACCCAATTTGGATGTATGACTTTATTCAAAAGGTTACAGATGTACCCCATTGTGGGTTCCGAGCAGTTGCGGTCCTACGTAACTTGATTGTTGATGATCACCAAATAGTCCGGTACAACCTTTACAAAGAGCTTGTCGGTGTAGGAAATGCCCACTATCGGAGGATGATTAATGATGATAGGTCCGCTATCGGTAGCCAACTCATTCATGGGATTTGCACGACATATATATCGCGCACGTTAGCATTTCAGTTTAATCTAGGGCAAATTCTGTTAGTGTAAACTAAAGATGGTTTTAACCCAAATGATGATAGATCAATTATAGTATTGGAAAAACAATGATTAAAAGTTGAAAAAATCAATGTTATTTTCCAAGTAAACGACTGGCACGTCGATTAGCACCTTTCAATCGGAAATTCAACTCATCCAGATCATCGTCGAAATGACTCAAGGCTTTGTTTTGCCTGCAACATTTACCAAAATAACTATTAAATCTGAAAACCTTAGAACAGGTTAAAGTCCTTCTCAAAGGTTGATGCAGATGCCAAATCAACTATCACTTTGTTGTTTGTTTAAGATAAAATAAAACAATAAATAGAATGCAATTGACTAACCTCTCAATTTCTGATCCCATGTGAACAGCCATGTCTTTTACCTCTCCCAATAGATCACTTAAATTTGACAGTGCATCATCTTGCTTCCCTTTTTCAAACTATTTGAGGACATTTTATTTATATCAACATTAAATATTGTGCATGGTAAAGAGGAAAATCACAAATGAAAGATGAAAAGAGTTTGCAATATTATTAATGGTTGCAAACTAGTGATCTGATCAATAGAGCATAAGTAACCAACAAAGATTATTGAGATTCATATCCGAAATTAAGTTAAAGCTTTGTCAAGTTCAACAAGCTTTATACAACAGTTTAATCTTTCTTTGAGTTGATAGTTGACACGAACCTCGACTTTTTCAAGTGCAACTGTATGTTCCTGAGGTGGAGTCTGCAGCCTGGACTGCCCTTTGGATGCCGATGGCAATCCCAACTTCTCTCTCTCTTTTAAGTGGCTTACTTTTCTTCTGACTGCGTCATCTGTTGTAAATTATAAATATATATTTCAAAAGTTTTAAATATATTGTGTCTATGGACGGATCAAGAAATTTAAATATTTGGGTTCAATAACATTTATCATAAATATTTATAGAAAAGTATATAAATTCATAATCAACAAAATGATGACATGATTATCATAAGTAAAAAATTGGAGATTACAAAAAGTATAACCTGTAAATCCAAAAATTGAACACATTAATATCAAAGGATCATAATTGCTCTCTTGTATAAAGTAGAAACATAATAAAATTGGTTGAATGAACTAGAAACTAATTTTCTTCCCTCTTGTATGACACTTAACTTTTCATCTTGATTTTATTGGAGCATTTTATTTTATTTTAAATGCCAATTTTTGTTTTAATGCCATACTAGTGGTGATATAAGATTGAGAAAAAACAACAACACACACACAACAAAAACAAACATGCCCCTAACTTCAATTGTTTTCTGGTTACATCTTCTCGATATTAAAATTGTTCTTGCTAGATCTTTACTCGGCCATCGAGAATAGTCTGTTAAATCTTAGGAAATTATCGTATATTACGCATAAAATCCTTAAAGAGAACGTCTCATACTACTTTCATAGTTTGTTTTGTTGTGCAAGTCTTCATAATTGATTAAGATATATGGTGGAAGAATCAACAAGTTTAATATAAATTGTCCGAAGATGTTGGTAGATTGTGTCAAGCCAAATTCAATAAGTTTCACTTGTTTCCTAATTTATTTTATTCTAGGGCATGTTTTACAACATCATCTAATCATCTACATAACATAAGCACTTAGGCATATATGATACAACCCGAAATAATTTAGAAAAGAAAACACATCCAGAGAAATTACTAACCTCCAAGAATAACCGGGCCTGTAATTTTACGTGTCTTCTTTGGTTTCCAAGTTTTGGAGAAGAGGCCACCAAGACTTCTCAAAAGCTTTTCTCCCTGGAAGCAAGTGAAAAAATAGATATGCAAAAGCTAATTTCAACTTATAAGAGAAGCTATTGTTTAAAATACTTATTAGGGTTTCATCACAAAAGTGCTATGAAGAGCAACATAATATTTTCCTCAAAGGTAAAGCAACATGAAGAAAGCACCATATAAGAGCACTTGAAGAAAAAAAAAGTATATTAAGAAGATTATATCCGACTTAAATGTCGATCAATGTCCGCGGCCACTTGGCGAGTCCTAGTAATTTGCTCACCCTGGTGATGAAGGGTGACAAATGTCTTGGTAGCATTCTCTCTTATGTTCTCTGCTATCTTTAAACAATTCTGGACCGATTTCGTAATCTCCTCAGCCTTGTGAATAGCATAATCCTCCAACTCATGTACAGATTCATTCTCTAATCCACCAGATTCACGGAGATTCTCTGAATTTAACATTATCACTCTTTTTACAGACATTCTCACTCAAGAAGTCCAGAACCGAGTGCAGTGCGGTGCTGGTGATCGTTAACGATAGCGGTGGAAGCACAACAGTCACAACAAGTAACTAGGTTTTTTTTTCTTACGCAACAAGTAACTGAATCCGGTGGTGGATATGGAAAAGCAATTAAAGTGGTGAGATAAAAAAATATAAAAAGAAACAATATATATAATATAACACATGATCTTTCACATTTATTGTTCCCGCAAATTTGGCTATATATATTTGCATGAAAATAAGAGAGAATGTTCCACCGAAAACCATATATATAACACATAATCTTTCACATTTATTGATCTTAATGTGAAAGATCATGTGTTATATATATTTGCAAGCTAAAAAAGGTAGAATCAAAACCACCCTATGATACAAATAATATTCCAAAGCATGAAAATTTGCCTATTTTCCCTTATTCACTTTTGTATTTTTTTCTTACCATTTAGTATTTCTGTACAGCAAAGTCATGAATCCTTATCCTTTGCTCCTTGTCCATAATTGCAATTTTAATAGAAGACATTTTGTCGGCTTAATCCTATAGATGGTGCATTTAGATGTTCAACAGTGGAAAGATTCTGACACCATAAAGATTAAGGATGGTCTCTTTACCTTCTGAATTAGGCCAATCGAAAATTCTCTTGTAATGCTATCATAACTGGGATCCATCACTCTGCTTGATATGATATTGCCTCTGAACTCAAAAGTCACTTGTTCAAAAACTTCGACCTTGAACATGTTCAATCAAAGCTTCTGGTTTGTGTGGTCTCTGGTCTGTAACAAATGTGAAGACCAATTGTTATCTGTAGCAGAAGAATATTACAAAATGTGAAGCTCAAATTTAGGCCTAGGCAACTAAGACAACTCAGGTTCAAATTTTGTCATCCATTAATATCAAGTATTTTATATCATAATATACGAATACTAGTAGGTCTATATTATACAGTAAATAACAGTGTAGCTCACATTTCTAATCATTATCACAATCCTGCATCCCGAGCAACCGAAAATTCTTCGCTAACCAAGGTCTATATTATCACTAATCGTTACTTTATAAGCATTAGTTCTGGTCTCAGTAACACTTTTGATCCATGGCATGTCCGGTGTTCGACACTTGTTAGTGACACTAACATATTGAAATATGTTATTTTTATAAATTATTATCAGTGTTGATGTGTCGGTGTTTTTGCTAAATAAGTTCTAATTATATTATGAATGTATAATGGTTGTTCTAATTTTGAACAACCCCTTCTAAATATATTAGGAGAGAAGGGGTTGTTCAAAAATTTTCACAAACATCATTTCTCTTTACAAATATGACAAAAATGTAACTTTTAACCAAGAATTATTTTTTTAAAAGGCAATGTTATTTTAGTAATTTTTGTCTATAAAAAAATAGGCTTAAATGCATTTTTCACCCTCTATGTTTCAAAAAGTTGCGGTTTTGGTCCCTTTAAGAAACAATGGATATTTTGACCCCCTAACTTTTGGCCCTCTTTTGATTAGTTGATTTTGATGGAGATTACGACAATTCATCAGTCTCTGATGGTGTAAACTGACATGGAAATAGAAGGATGCTGATAAGTGGAGTCCAAACTGACACGGTGTAACTTTTGGCCCCCTAAAGAAGGATCCACTTATCAGTTTGGACTCCACTTATCATGTCAGTTTGGGCACCATGCAAGTTTGGACTCCACTTATCAGCATCATTTTATCCCTATGTCAGTTTACACAATCAGAGACTGATAAATTGACATATAATCAGCTAATCAAAATAGGGTCAAAACTTAAAGAGTCAACATATCTATTTTTTTAAAAAGGGGGCTAAAATCACAACTTTTTAAAACATAGGGGTGAAAAGTGCATTTAAACCAAAAAAATAAACATTTTCTTGGATGAGTTGGATCGTGGCCCACCTAGATCAAAATTGGACATTTGAGAAGTTAAATCCAAAGTTACATTCACAAATTTGAAACAAAGGAAGGTATTACCTAATCTTTTTACTCTCAAATTTAGAGATTTAACCGTGAATATAAGTTCACAACCCCATGCTCTAATAATACATGTGCGGGTTGTTTCTCAAAATATAAGGTCATGTGCTGGTGTTATATAACTAACCTACTCTCTACGTTTCACAAAGTTTTCGATGTGGGAGTAGTTTGCTTTGAAAGAAAGTGTTAGGTATTAGCTGCAAGTATAGAATAACATACTTCCATCTGAGACATTTTATCTTTTATTTAGTAGTAATGGATGTTAGGCTTATTCCATAAAAAAACAATCAACATGGTTATTATAGAAAGTCTTGTTACATATCCAACTTGTTGCTTAATCAATTTGATAAGCCCTGCCTTCTCAAATAGTTTTTGTTGGAGATGTAGTTTACCTCACCCTCTTCAGTTATTCATTAGCACCACAGACTAAATTGCTCGTTCAAAAACTCCATGGATAGAATCATTGAATCTACTGATCTACAATTAACTCCTTAAATACATTATGTTTAAATATACCGAGTCTAAGAATTGCACACTTTAATGTTTGTAAAAGTTGAGTTCTGATTTTCTATTGTACATACTCTTGTAATATATCGCATTTGCCAATGTTGTTAAAATGTGAGTTAACTTGAAAGTTGTACGATTGTACAAGTTTAGATAACAATTTCAAGTCAACTTGCTTGTAAACTCGAAATCTAATGAAATGGGAACTACAATCATGTATGGTCATCTAAAATCTTGATTTACTTCACTAAACTCGCTTAAACTCACACATCAAAACAAGGTTGTGAAAACTAAAAGTTGAGGACAGGCCAAAATAACATAAGAACATAAAAGTTCTGCCAAGTTATTAAAGGTTGAGATATATTTGCCAAGTTATTCTAGTTGATCTATTTTTAGAAGATTGTCCGGTGTAAATAAATTTGACAACATTCTTAACTCAATTTATGAATTTTCTATAACTGATGAAAGACCTCCAAAGACAGGTTTTGTTTTTCTAGAGGTGAAGTGCTTATCAATGTCTCAAGGAGGTGATAGACCTCCAATATGGAAGTAGCCATATTGAAGGTCTAAGGAGTATATACAAGTTAATATTGGATGGATTCAAGTCAGGTGGTGTAGTGACAAAATGGTCCTAAACATTCATGATCTTGGGATCAAACTCATAAGTTAATAGGCAAGTCTACAGTTTAGATCGATGCAGAACTTACTGTTATACCTTGATACCAATTTTCAGTAGCAAAATAACCATTTGTATTTGCTGGGTATGACTCATTGGTAATGTGTCGTAAATTGGACAAGAAGATTGAAGGTGTGCATGGAAGCTTGAGGATCAAAGACCTTGAAAGATCCAACTTTAAGAATATTCGAAGATTGGAGGTTTTGGAGTGGTTACTTAGCATAGAAGATTTAGAATCAATTGGATTCGTAAATTGAAGGAATCTTTGTGATTGGCTATGTGATTTCAACAACATAATAGTGGAAGACCTTATAATTTCTTATACGAAAAGTGATGTACCCCATAGCGAGGACGATTGGGGGTCACTATAAACCATGTGTTTTCTCTTCCTTTCTCTGTAATTTCCGCAATTTACAATTTGGTATATGATAATTAGTGATTAGGTTAATTACTTTGTGTTAAGTGATTGAATGTTTTGAACTTAATTTCAAATTGGGGGTCACTATAAACCTTGCGGCCGACCCTTCCCTTGTTCACATTGAATTGGTATAATATCAAATTGTTTAGTTAGTTTATCTTTATTGGAATTGCACTGTTTTCAATAGACAATTGAATACGCAGAAAGTTTTTCAAACCATGATTATGCGCAAAGTTTTCAAGAGAAAATTCATTCACTCCCTCTAAATTCGTATCGCTATCGTTATATCGACCAACACTTATTGTTTTAGGAATCAAAAACACCATTAGGGATTGTGTTTCAAACTCAGTTTGCAAAAGGTTTAAATTCAATATGCTATCAATGATATTATGATTTTGCTGTGTTGACCGTTGACATTATCTGACTTGGGTGTGTTCTTCATGCCTAGATTTTGAAGATTGTGGCAACCAATGGAGTCTAAGCAGGCCAATGTTGAGCTTGAAGTTTAATTTCAACATGCTAGATTAATGTTTACTGTTAAACTAATTAGTGCTCTAATTTAGGCATTGAATCGACCTGTAAGTAATCCTATACACAATAAAAATATATGCACCTTATAAGCTGATTACTAAGACAAGTCCAGTTATACTCTCTTTGATTGTCAAACTGAATGCTCAAATCTTGTCATCATTCTCATTCTAACTTTAATTAAAAATCTTTTACAAGTTTATTTGGTTTAATTGTATCATTTTACAAGTTTGATCTTTGCGCATAACATTTAATTCAATTTGTAAATAAGTTTTAAATTTGAGAGGGGTATTTGCCATTTTTTATAATCACACTGAATTTTAACAAAAAAAAAAAATTTGACTAACGTAATAAGGTAATTAACTAACGTTTAACAACAATTATAGAGAATAATTGACGAAAATTACAAGATTTTTACCTATTCACTCAACAAATTAATCTTTTTTTTGATGGGTGGACCACAGCCTACCTAAGTTTTAATGTCGTTGTGAAGAACCACTGCCATGGCCCACTAAGTTTGAGAAGTTATAATTGTGGTTACATCCCAAATTTAAAACAAAATAAGTAGGAATTACCTAATTTGTTTACTTTCGAATTTGAGAAATCCCACACTTATAAGTTCTCAACCCCATATATGTATGTGTTAGTTGTTTCTCAAACTTTAAAGTCATGTGCTGGTCTTATATAACTAACTTACTCTATATATTTCACAATGTTTTCGATGTAGGACATTTTATCTTTTGTTTAGTAGTAATGAATGTTAGGCTTGGTTCCTTTTTATTTTATACTAACTGTTAAATATTTTAATATCAGTGATTCCATAAAAGAAAACAATCTACATGATTATTAGAGAAAGTCTTGTTAGTTGTTACGTATCCAACTTGCTTAATCAATGTCATAAGCTTTGCCTGGTGACTTTACATGATATGCATGTAGATCTGGACTTCTAATGTCACTGTTGGTTGGCACTAACTCTATATTTTCCATTTCACTTCAATTTCATTGAATAATGATTTATTTCTATTTAAATCAAAGCTTATGCTTTTATGTTTTTGCATTTGAGTTAAGATTTTTCACTTCCTCTAAAATGTAACTGCTGCGTCAATTTGGTGATTCGATTCTTGTTTTTAAAATTTGATCATTTATCAATTTCATTACTTAATATTCACACCAGTAATTGATATTATTGTTGCTTCTTTTTTAGGTTAATATAATTACACAAAAAAGCAAATGGAAAGTACAACTTTTTGAAGTATAACTTTTTTTTGAAGGCACCGTTTGTGGAATGAGTATTTCGAATTCATTTTCAGTTTTATGCAGCCAATCAATAGTGCTAATTTCATAAATAAATAAATAAATAAGTTACATACGATTAGTGCTAAGTTGCATTATTGTCATTTTGAATTCAAAATTCATGCTAAAGTATAACTTTTTGTGCTCTCATTAGAATAAGTTTCATGAAAAGGTGTAAAAACAATTTTCATTGATCGTTGGTTATGGAAAAAATAGGAGGTAGAAAAAATTGATCCAATTTACATTTAATTTCATGAGAATAATGTAAAAGAATTCTTGAAATTATGATTTTTTTTGAAACAAGATGATTAATTAGGATAAAAGTTAGTCTTTTTTCTTTTAATCTGAGACAAGAAAAATGAGTTCTTTATCTTCTTATAATTTGAGACTGGGGAAGCATGTGGCATTGAACCTGCTTTATTGACGGTTTGTTAAACGTTTCTCATGCATGCACTCACCCACCTACTCTAGTCTCATGCATTCACCCCAAGTCGAATTTTGGCCACAAATTGATGGGTGAATTTTATTTTATTTTTTAAACTAAAGGTATCTTCCGCACGTAATTGCGGAGATTAATCTCCTTAAGATGTTGAGATTCATTTAAGAGGTTGATCTCTTCCAACAAATGTTTTTTCATACGCAACTGCGGAAACTAATCTCCTCAAGTGTTAAGACCCAAATACCTACCACTTATGGCACACTATGTTGGTATTAATGGGTGAAGCTTTGTTTCTTCTTGTATGTTGGTATTGATGGCCTATCTTAATTCTTTCTCCTTCCACTATCGGTTATTTATCTTCCACTTGGATAGTAACTTGTTATTATGATGCTGGAGATAGCCCAATAGCAAAGTCCCTTGATTAATGTAGTTTATGTCAAGTTTTTTATCATATTAATTAGTTACTATTTTGGATTGATTAATGTAGTTTATAACTAATGATTCTTTGCTAACCAAGGTCTATATTATCATCACTAATGATTACTTTATAAGCATTAGTTTTAATCTATGTAACACTTTTGATCCATGCATGTCCGGTATTCGACACTTGTTAGTGACACTAACATATATATTCGGTTTATAAACATCAACAAGGTAGCACTTACCAAATTTTGTTAATAACCGCAACATTGTAAGCCACAACTTATTTGCTCACCGCTGCTTAACTCGGCCAAGAACAAACACACAAACCCTTACCCTATCTATGTATCTGGAAATGTAAACAGGAGAAATCTACAACTAAACAAACTGAGAGAAGAGGGGGGGAATACTTTTCTCCATCTAAAGAACCAGTGATGGAGTCAGAAAAAACAGTTTAGATGGGCCACCAAAATAAACTATTATTTATAAAACACAAAATTTATGTTGTAATAATCATTAAGTATAAAGTTTTTTTTTGTTATAGAGTAATGATATTTGTGCAACCATTTGATGACAACTTTTGTAATAATATTTTTTTTCTTCTTAAGATTCTTAATTTGTTCTTATTTGTTATTGTAAGTGGTCTACGAGCGAGGGACTTAATTGAACCATCACCCTAGAATTCATCCAAAAACAATAAGGAGAGAAAAAAGTAACAACATAATGTGATTGAGAGAGAGACTTGTCAAAAGAGAGAGAGAAAGACTTGTTCAAAAGTTGTCACAAAATGATTATACAAATATCATTTCTCTTTGTTATATTAGTACAAAGTTTTTTTTTTATTTGAAAGAATATCAAGTACAAAGTTGATCAGAAAAAATTTAAAATAATTCTCTATATGTTTCGAATGATTTGAAATACTTAGAGAAGAGGAAAAAATGTGACAAAAATAGTAGCTTTTAACACAATTTTTTTAAAAGACACTGATATTTTAGTAATTTTTGTAAATAAAAAAATAAACCATTTTATAGATGAGGTGGACCGTAGCCTGCCTAAGTCTTAAAAGCAAAATTGGGCATTTGAGAAGTTATATCAGAGTTGACACATCACAAAATTGAAACAAAGAAGATATTGCCTAACCTACACTCTATATTTGAGAAAGTTTTCGATGTGGGATTAGTTTGCTTCGAAAGAAAGTGTGACTACGCTATTAGGGGGGTATAGAAAACATGCTTCCATGTAGGACATTCTATCTTTTTATTTTATAACTGTTAAATATTTTAATATCAATGATTCCTTAAAAACAAACAATCTACATGATTGTTAGAGAAAGTCTTGTTACATATCCAACTTGCATAATCAATTTGATAAGCTCTTCCTTCTCAAATAATTTTTGCAGCTATTGCATGAACTTGGGACATGCTTCAAATCAGTTTCTGCTGGAGTTGTAGTTTTCCTCACCCTCTTCAATTATTCATTACTACCACAGACCAAATTGCTAATCCAAAAACTCCATGGATATAATCATTGACTGAGGCAGATCACCAATCATGAATAACACTTAACAGTAGCAAGTAAAAACTTAAGAATCATTGAATCTACTGATTTACAATTCACACTTCAAATACATCGTGTTTAAATCTACCAAGTATAAGAATTGCAAGCTTTAATGTTTGTAAAGGTTCAGTTCTGATTTTCTATTGTACATACACTTGTAATATATCGCATTTGCCTATGTTGTTAAAATGTGAGTTAACTTGAAAGTTGTACCATTCTACAAGTTTAGATAACAATTTCAAACCAACTCGCTTGTAAACTCGAAATCTAATGAAATGGGAACTACAATCAAGTATGGTCATCTGAAATCGTGATTTACTTCACTAAATTCGCTTAAATTCACACATCAAAACAAAATTGTGAAAACTAGAAGTAGAGGGCAGGCCAAAATAACATAAGAACAGAAAAGTTCTGCCAAGTTATTAAAAGTTGAGATATATTCTACCAAGTTATTCTAGTGGATCTATTTTTAGAAGATTTATATGTGTAAATAAATTTGGCAACATTCTTAACACAATTTATGAATTTTCTGTAATTGATGAAGACCTCCAAAGGCAGGTTTTGTTTTCAAAGGTGAAGTGCTTGTTATTATCCGATCCAACCCGCGGGTGGTTAACAATGGTTCAATATTGATCGATTTTCTAAATGGTTTGGTCGGGTTTTGGGATGTCACTTTGATTGGAACGGTATAATGGGTTGTCTATTTCCACCTTTCTCAAGTATGTGTATGCACTCAAATAGTGTGCATAAATATTTGTGACTACACAAGACTTCCTCTCATTTCATCTCTATTTTTCTTTCCTTTTTACCCGAAAACGACATCACTAAGTGATGTGAATTGCGCCACTCTTGCTTATATGCTCTTTTCGGACTGTTCCCCTTACCACATAATGGAATATCAATGACAACATGTATGTAGTAATCCATCTCTTTACCACTGGTCCACTGTGACTTCGTTCTTGTCATACCACTTATAAATATGCAATGACGAGCAAAATCGATTTTTAAAATGAGAAATGATAGATCGATGCAGAACATAGTACTATACCTTCATACCAATTTTCGGTCGCAAAATAACCATTTGTATTTGTTGGGTATGACTCACTTGTAATATATCGCATTTGCCACTATTTGATTGTCAAACTTAGAGTTGTCATTTACTTGCAGATATTATCTGATTTCATTCTCGTTCTAACTTTAATTAAAAATCTTTTACAAGTTTATTTGTGCATAAGATTTTATTCAATTTGCAAATTAGTTTTAAATCTGAGAGAGGTATTTGCCTATTTTTATAATCACACATATTTTAAACAAAACAGAAAAAAGCAAACAAAATAATCAATTACCCCCTATGAGTCTATGACATGGCATAACGTTTATGTCTACATAGAGATGTCACATGTCTAGTTAACTGTCATGTTACATGTTTAACTGCCAAATCAGACAGAGGGGGATAATTGACTAATGTTTAACAATTTTAGAGAGGTTTTTGAAGTTTCTTAAAAGTTGAGTGTTGACAAAAGTTACAATTTCGAAAAATTTTACCTATTCACTCAACAAATTAATCTTTTTATTTTTTTGGATGAAGTGGACCATAGCCCACCTAGGTTTTAATGTCATTGTAAAGGGTAGTGCCTTATAGAGAGTCAGTGACTCAAAGAGAAAGAGATAGAGTAAACAAAATTGGGCGTTTGAGAAGTTATAAGTGAGGTTGCGGATATGGATTCGGTGCTCGCTGTAACAGATTTTGGCCGTACGATCTCTAATCGACGACTGAGATTGTTTTACCGTGTAAAATTGATTTTTTAATTTGAACCGTCGGATCACAAATCAATGGCCAAAATTTCCTACAGCGTGAAACTGCGTGTTGCTTTTACAGCAGAGAATCTTGGTCCATGAGGTTGCATCCCAAATTTGAAACAAAAGAAGGTATTTATTACCTAATTTGTTTACTCTCGGATCGGAGATTACAAGCCCTCTTATAAGTTCTCAGCTCCCTGACGTGCTAGTTGTTCATAAAACTTTGAAGTCATGTGGTGTTGTTATATAACTAACTTACTCGTTATATATTTAACAAAGTTTTCGATGTGGGATTAGTTTGCTTTGAAAGAAAGTGTGACTACGCTATTAGCTGCAGGTATAGAATAACATCATGCTTCCATGTGGGACATTTTATCTTTTATTTAGTAGTAATGGATGTTAGGCTTTGTTCCTTTTTATTTTATAACTGTGAGATTTTTTAATATCAGTGATTCCTGAAAGAAAAAAACAATCTACATGATTAATAGAGAAAATCTTGTTACATATCCAACTTGCTTAATCAATTTGATAAGCTCTGCCTTCTCAAATAGTTTTTGCAGCTATTACATGAACTTGGACATGCTTCAAATCCGTTTATGCTGGAGGTGTAGTTTTCCTCACCCTCTTCAATTATGTTGGAGGTGTAGTTTTCATGCTACAACAGTAGGGATAATTTCGTCAAGATTCACATGTAATGTTATTTACCTAGCAGATTGTTGTTAAAACTTATTAAGGACCAGAACCAAGTAAAAACCAAAAAGAGAATTATAAAGAAAAATCACATGTTCCAATTACATAGTTAAAAGAATAATACAGAAAAGAGTGCTTCTTCTTCATCTTTTTCAACCACTGAATCCATCGAGGGTTCTTCCTTGTATCTTTAGAGAATAAACAACATCCATGGTAGTCACAGTCTTCCTCCTAGCGTGTTCAGTGTATGTCATAGCGTCACGAATGACATTCTCCAAGAAGATCTTCAAGACGCCTCTGGTTTCTTCATAGATCAAACCACTAATTCTCTTCACACTGTTGGAAAATAACTCAAAAACATGCATCCTGGAAATGTCAAAGTTGGGGGCCGAATGGAGCAGTCCGGGGCCCGAATTGTGCCTGCAGAAGGAGCCTTTTGGCTACGTGAAAAATTGGCGCCCGAACAACAGAATTCGGTGCCCGAATTGCGTGACAGTAGAAAAAATAAAACGGTTTTTTCATGAGCCGGTTCTGTTCCAATTTTTGTGGGATGCTTTCCACTATAAATATAAACCTTTTATCAGATGATTAAGTGTGTAGAAACAGGGTTTAGAAGCCAACATACAAACTAGGGTTTATAGAGAATTTCTCTTGGCAACAAACACTAGGGTTGGGATTGTTTTGATTCACCTTGAACAAAACACTATTAGGATTGAGT
>Ga0228711_1001616_pt1 | contig 33543 bp, 21 predicted proteins | sample MedpolnodulmetaG_2_FD_177996 | JGI IMG/M metagenome (GOLD analysis project Ga0228711, IMG submission 177996) | Root nodule microbial communities from Medicago polymorpha collected in Santa Monica, California, United States - brown nodules | ecosystem: Host-associated > Plants > Roots > Nodule... | reverse complement strand
AGGAAGCTTTTGATCCTTCCAATGGTGAAATCTCACTACCCAAGGTGTTTACAATGTTTCCCAACCCAAGAGAACCTCACTACAAAGACACTCAACCCTAAAGTTACCTCCTTTGTAATTCAAGTTCCTCTCACTTCAAGCTCTCCTTCAAAAATCTGCAAAGGAACACTTATATAGTACACAATGACAGACAAAATCGCGCCACGATTTTAAGCGTACGACACAAGGTACAACGGCCTTATCCAGAAATCGTGTCACACCAGTACTAAATTACGCCACGATTTGCCTTCAGCAGAAACCATCCATTCTGCCAAGAAAATCACGCCATGATTTTGGCCTTTACAAAATCAGAAATTTGAAGTCAATTTCAACATTTCTCCACCTTGAATTCTATTTGGTGATGATATTGTAGGGGTGGAATACAATGACTTTGTTGGACTAATGATATGCATTACAAAGGCTATGAGAAAATTAGTTAAAGTTTGAATTTTGGTATGTCTTTGAAATGTGGATATTCCAGTCGTATGTAGTTTTTTTTTTAAAAAAAACCTGGTATTACAATGACCCATTGTATGTAGAAAAGCCTCAAGTGTCTTGGTCTTCAATTAGCTACCAAAAAGTATTTGTCTTTTGGAATTAACAGATTCAATGCTCAATTAGTATTGCTTGGAAGTCAAACCTAAACTAGCGGTGCTCAATTAGTATTGCTTATATTTGGCCTTAACTTTTCCTCTTTTGTCATCTAAATTCTGTGCTATAGACATATCACTGCATAGTAACTTCATTTTATTTTCTGAAAAAACCTATATTAATATGTTAATTGTTAATTTGTTAGTATTTGTTGAAGGTGAGAATCAAACCCAAGACCTCCCTTATCGCTCTACTTCCTCCGTTTCTAATTATAAGCATAATTAGCTTTTTAGGTTCATTTAATTAATATGGACCACATACATCATTAATTGAATGAACATAAAAAGCTAATTTTGCTTATAATTAGAAACGGAGGGAGTACTTTTTAGCTCTCTCACCTCATCCACCAAGTCAACCTTTTATCCCCTTTTCAACCCCTTTTTCGATTCTTGATAATCTCACCTAACATGTCTTCAAGCGCAATTATTCACTTTAAGTTCTCGATACAAATGTTTGGAAGTAAGGCGACCAAGTTGGATTATGTGGAATGTTTTCCTGATAGATATCGAACCAGAACTAAAATGATCGACGACGCATGGGAGCTGTGGAGTCTAATAATTTTTGTTAAACTGATGATATGCATGCCAAAGACTCAAGTGTGTAGATAAGCCTCAAGTGCCTCAAAAATTCTTGTCCGAACTAATCAATGTATGTTTGAAACTTTTTGCCCCTTGAATTCTTCATTTTTCCTTTATTCTTTTAACATATTTTATATGTAAGTTCTTCTCTAACTGTTAAATTAACTTTGAGATTGTTCAAAAAAAAAAAAACTTTTGTGATCAAATCTTACATCTTTCATATCAATCCTTATTTTGTTTCAAGATACTACTAGTACTAAGCTCAATAGTAAGTACATACAAGAGGACCATTGCCACTATTCAACCTTTGAGATCAAATCTTACATCTTTTGTACTACTAAGCTCAATTTGAACAAACGCAATAGACATGCCTCGGCTAAAAGAGAGTTTTTGAAAATTGCTTTCAACTAGCAATTGACCATACTTTGGACTGAACAAAAAATCGACAAAAACCAATTGTTTATCATTTTACATGCATAACGAATTTTCTCAATAAAAAAAAATGCAAGGAGTTCGAGAATTAATTGTCTAATGATAAAGTAGATACAAATTTTGGGCGTGTTAAGTTCATATTAGGTACAACCTTTTTTCAAAGAGTAACTTTGTTTTGGTACTTCAATCTTATCTTAAGAAGACAATTTTATTAGAGACGGGGTATCCCATACTTTGTAATCATGAAGAACTTGATTAATACAATGGAGAATTTTCTAGCGAAAGGATAGTGAGATATGAGGAATGAATTTTCTCATATGCGATTTTTACATGAGAGGGTTATGTGAAATCTCACCATTCAAATTTATCTCATCTAAATTTTTACATGTTTTACTTTGATTTTAAATGATGAGATATTTGACATTACTCTCACAAGTAAAAATCACACATGTGAGAATCCATTTTCACGAGATATATTTAGAATCTTACCTTGATGGGTCTCTATATAAGGTTTGTATAATTTTTCAATTGAGAGTTTACATATGAAAGAAGACATTGTGTAGCAAAGGGTAATGTAGACTTTACTGGTAGGATTGTTTCTTACAGTTACTATTTCCATCTCAACAACATCAAATATTTTCACTCCATTAAACATGTGATGTCCAACAAATATTTTCACTCCATTAAGCATGTGACGTCCACCTCTTTTGTTCCACAGCTGAATCTACTTACAATTACTTATCATTAGGGATTATTTAGGCCTCTTCAGTAAATATTGTGCAAATTTTTTAAGATAGGTAGGAAAGGGCTGCGCAAGACCCCACCTAAAATAGGAATGGTTTTTGTCGAACTTAGATCCAAAAGCATATTAATTATGTGAGAAGCTAGCTGAATCAATTTACTATAGGCTTTTTCCTCATAATTGATCCCAACCAAATGAATATAATGTAGCCTATTGCACACTTCTCTTTTATAACTCATGCTCTATATTAATCATTCTCAATTGTCCGATGTGAGACAATTGAGAAGTGCACTTCTTGTATTTGGATTATTAATGGCCAAAAGATTGCATTGTATTGTTTTTTTTCTTCTGTAAAGACAAAAGATTTCCTAAAAAATCAACATCTTAATACAAGATGTGCAATGATGGAAGAAATTACATGAAAAAGTTGCAGAATTAAAAATTGTTGTACATAACAAAGCCAAAATACAACAACAATCCATAATGGATCATGATGACACAACACAAAGCCAAAAGCCTCAAAACTAGCCATATTGTTCTAATTTTCGACTCCATGACCGATTATGTACTTGTTTAACAGGTCTTTACAAGTTTCTTATAAACTGAAAACTTTTAAACTTTAAGTGGAGGGAGGCGCACAAAAGAACGTCTGAAACCTTTTGCTTCGTGATCTCCTCATATTTTCTTCATCTTTCATGTCAATTTTTATGCCTTTTAAGAATATAGTTTTGATCTCGAAAAAGTATTGAAGAAAATCAAGCGTGGCTATACTAGTCCAACTTTGATTAAGTTATGATTAAGTTTCTAATGTGGGACTTACATAACATGAAACTGATGAGCAGTTTATACACTAACACATACATTTGCCACCTCCATTAGGCCACAAAATTCATGCAAGTCCTCTGCTCCTACCAATACGATCAACTGCAAAGGCTTCATCGAAACCAAGACGAGCTCGAATTTCTTCTACTTTGTTTGCATGAACAAGTGTCTCACTAAAAAAATTACATCCAGTATTTTAGTCTATATTTCCGAACGAGGTCAAGTAAAGTTGGAACTGCACTCAGGTTGCCTAGACCCCGGCAGTGCACATGAAACACATTGTTCCCGGCAGGCCTGACTGTCAAGACTTGTCGATAAAATATGAGTGTCATAAGCCTTCTCCACAGTTTCCCCTCCATCCAAAACCGCATCCGATGCATGTTGTGATGCATGAGGGTTCGTGTGTTATCCCTCCTTTTGTACCTCATGTGATTCTCCACCCACCATGTATGTGCTAAGTTTACGTTTCTTCTCTTCAATATTAACTTCATCATTATTTTCTGGTTTTTTCTACATTACCCTTTAATGAATTAGGGCAATATACCCATATCAAAGAAAAATCCTCTTTTCTTCATCTTTATACTTAAAATCAGTTATCATTTTCATCTCAAGAACATCAAACATTTTCATCTTCTTCATTCAACATTCAACATGTGATTTTCATCTCATTCATTCCATAATTAAATCATATTTTCATTAGAGATAAATTACCCCCAATTCATCAAGAGATAAATGAGATAAATGACCCCAATTCATCGAGAGGTAATAATGTAGTCCTCATTAATAATTTTTTTTAATCATTTTCATCTCAAGAACATAAATCTTTTTCATCTCTTTCATCAATCTCCTTCTTTCCACAATCAAATCTTACTTATAAATCACCACAAATTCATTAAGAGGAAATTTAGGCCTATCAAGAGGTAACTAAAGCCTCTCCAACAAATAATTGTGCAAAGTTTGTAACTAGGTAGGAAGGAGCTGTAGAACCCCACCTAAAATAGGGTTTTTTTTTTTAACTAGATAATGGCGTTGGTCAAACTTAGATCCAAAAAGCATATTAATTCTCATAGCTTTTACGGGTTAAAGAGATCAACTCCTTTAACCTGTACCAAGCTACAAGAATCAATTTGTTAGGGATAATTTCATCCAAACTGAGCCCAACTAAATGAAGATAACGCAACTAATAACACCCTTATGTTTTATACCTCATGCGCTATACTAATCAGTCTCAATTGTCCGATGCGGGACAATTGAGAAATGCACTTCTTGTATTTAGATTATTAATGGCCAAAAGATTGCATTGTGTGTATATATATATATATATATATATATATATTTATTTTTTGAAACGGTAAAAGATTGTATTAAAATTCAATATCCAAATACAAGAAGTGCAAATATGGAAGAAAATACATGTAGAAGTTGCAGGATTAAAAAATGATTGTACATAACAAAGCCAAAATACAAAAAAAAAAATCCATAATGGATTGATGACATAACACAAAACCAGAAGTCTCAAAATCACTAATTCCTTCTCCCTGAACAACAAAAGTGCGCCCTTGATCTGCAATTATGCAGCAAGAACTTCCTAACTACTCCAAATCCTCGAAGAATCCGAATCCGAATAAGCCATCCTCAACAGAAAACGACACAGGCTGAACGGGACAACGCATCCTCAATTAAGGAGAAAGTCTAAAAGCTGGATCTAATAAGTGTTGCTATACTAGTACAGCCTTGATTATGTTATGATTAAGTTTCTAATGTGGGACTTACATAACATGGGACTGCTGAGCAGTTTATACACTAACAAAAAAAATTGAACCAGTGAGTCTGCGTTCCAAAGGCTATAAGATAATGAGTTATAATTGTAGGTAGATGTTAACTTTAGGGTAAAATCAATCTGGTCTTAAGGATGACTAATTTTGCGTAAAAAAATTAAAACCTCAGGTCTTACTCAAAATTTCTTGCAGAAATCAATCAATGTATGTATGAAACCTTTTGCTTATTGATTTCTTCATTTTCCTTTTTTATTTTATTTTTTAGAACAGTTGTTTATATGTATAACTTTTCTCTCATTATTAAGTTAACTTTGAGATCAAATCTTACATATTTCATATCAATCTTTATTATAATTTCAAGATATAGTTTTTATCTCAAAAAAAAAGTAGTTGAGGAGAAAACAAATAAGTTTGGACCTAAAAAAGGAGGCCATATGAAATTCAGGTGAGTGTTTTTTTGTTTGTTGAAATAGCCATATGAAATGAAGGGAAAAAAAAGTCATGCCGTGAGATATTGAGCAATGGAATTAATAGAACACTAGAAACAGATGAAATTTGAAGTGAGATATTGTTGAAGAACAATCAATGTCAATGTATACAAACTTACCGTGAAAGGTCACATTAGATCCTTTACAACCATTGTTATATATATCAGTTCCTCCCATAACATTAAATTACACATGGAAAACTTGCATGTTATCATTGAAAATTTGCATAAGAATTGTATGTATGAATTTCAAAGGGTACTTACCATTTCATTGTCTACATAATTATCACTTAATTGAGAGAGAGATTTTATCTAACTAGAGGCTATTAACTTGATGTAAATGACTTGTGTAAGATGTATTTAGTTGTCAGAATCCAACTTCGGCAAAGTAACTTTCAATGAAGGACTCATTATCTAATAATGGATACTCCTTCTGAAGCTCTTGTCTTGGTTTCAGTTGGATTCATAAATTCGGTATTTATTTCTTCACACCAAAGTTAAAACCTGATCCATTAGGCTATGAGGTACTATGTTGCACTGATGAATTTGGAGTTCAGAATTAAGCAACTTGTAAGAGTTATACTTTAATTGGCAGCATCTAAATTGATAGCATTAAAGACCTTTTAAATTAAGGTAGGATGATAATGGTTTCATCGAGAGAGATTAATGTTCTTATCGTTCATGAAAAGAGAGAAAGAAAATTAGAAAAGAAAAGAGTATGAAAAAAGAAATTTGAACATAAGAGAATTAATTAGGGAAAAAAATAGTGTGTTTTGTCCGTTTAAGCATTGAGAATAGAGTGAGTTACCGGTAGTTTTCCGAGTTAGTTTAAGAACGTGGAGATTCATGAATAATTATTTCACCAAAAAATAATCTTAATTAAAAAACACCACAACATTTTAATATGTCTAATAAGCATGTACTTTGTCAATTCAACAAAACACATGTATTTTTCCATTGTCAAATTCCACTAAAGACCAAAAGTGAATATATTTGAAATAATAGATGTTGGATAAAAAAAAAGATTGCATGTAAGTGAGAGTCATCCAAAAAATTATAGTTAATATAAAAAGTAAACAAATGACATCCAAATATTAACAAAAGAAATCATCATAATATTGGAACTTATGTGGGAGACTACATTGGGTTGTATGATCACATTGTGCTAAGACCGACCATAATAGTGAGATTGACATCACATCTTCATCCAAAGTGTAAAAAAATTAGATATATAGGTCATCTCAATTATATTTTTCTCAATAGCTACTCTTGCATACAATATAGAAAAACTTACACTTGACACGTTAATATCTCTCTATTAATTGTCAACTATTTGTGTTTGTCATCCACCACCAACACCACTCCCGCTCCCCCATAATGTTGAATTGTGATATTATACAACCATTGGCCGAGCACGGGGGAGACAACATTGGTGTGGAAGTGGATCAACACATTCAAGATGGAGCAACCACACAAGTAAGAATGGTATTACATCTTCATCTTAAGTTTTAAGGTTTAAGTATATGTGTTGTTCAACCTCTACTTTTTTTATCCAATGTTAGGATTTAACTCACTTTATATACCACAATATTATCTCCCTAAGTATTACGAAATTCTAGCTAAGTATTACGCAAGATCGTTGGTTTGTTGAAATATTTATCTATAATTACTAAATATAAAAGGGATACATATTTTGGGGTGGCTCCTCTAAAAATGATTTTTAAGTGATTTTTCACTTACAATTTTGTATTAAAACAGATTATATTGTTGATTTTATTAAAAAATTAAAAATTATTTCAAATTTTCTATTTTGTTGGTGTCAGCGAAAAGGATAAATATGTTTTTATAGAATATTTATCAATAAAAGCTTGAATCTATTTTAACCTAAAATTAAAATGTCCAAGACGAACGAAACTCAAAGAAAAAGACAACCAAAATTGAATGGCTTGCAAATTTCTTGAGCAACAGTTCACCGTGAACAGTATCAATTTTAGGAAAAATATTCATGTAAGTAAGGTGATTGATAGTTTGGGTCGATGTACACTCCATTTTATATGGCATGCTCCTTTTCATTAATTCTTCATGGTTCGATGTGGGACTTATTATCACTTACCAAAGTACTTATTCCCAAGTTGGTATGCACACAACACATATACACTCATTTAGTGGATCAACGGTTTACACATTAATTCACACATTTTCCAGCTTGATTAGAATCTAAATACACAAAATATATATATAACCAATTTGTGCAGAAAAGCCTCTAGTGTCGTATTTAAAAATTAAAACCTCTTGCAAAAACCAACGAATAAATCTCTGAAAAATTTTGATCCATGATCCATGATCTCTATGCAACTGATTAGAACCTCATTAACTTATTCGTCATATAAAGAGTGTTGAACATTTTGCACTGCCCACATGTATGATCTGTGCTTTATACCAAACATAGCTTCTCCTTTTCCTTCTTTTTGTTGAATGTTTGCAAGTCAGAACTTACCCCCTGCTGAGTTGAGAACTGTAAGATCAGTCAAGCAGGCTAGTCAAATATTCTTGTAATAGCAAATAGTAGTAGGAACCCTCAAGTAGTTTTGATAAGTAATCAATTAGTACTAATTTTGTCAAATAGTGGTGATGGTTTTAAACATAGATTAAGCTTGTTTTTTATATAACTTCAATCTAATTCCTCTTATTAACAATGTGGGAAGTTTGCTAAGTCACCACTCATTACTCTGTCTTAAACTTTAAACTTAAAATTGGCTGCATCTAAGTTGATAGGGTTAAGACTTTGTTATTCTAAAAAAAAGGTTAAGACTTGATTTATCATATCCTGAACAATTCTAACTCTAAGTGAAGACTTCAACGATGAAAAGCATTGGATCATGGATCTTTTGCAGTAGACATCAATTTAAGCATACTTTCAATATTACTTAAAGACATTTTTAAAGTTGTGCACACAGATTCTATACTCACTTAGTGGATCAGTAGTTCATATACAAACTCACATTTTCCATCTCCATTAGGAGGATCCAAATGGGCAAAGTATGACCAAGCATATTTCAGTTGTGGAATCTAATCGTTTTTCTTTGATCTAATGATATGTGTTCCAAATGCTATGAGAAGAATAGTTGAAATCTGATCCATTAGGTCTTACTGATGACTGATTTTTTTGTAGAAAAGCCGCCTCTTGTGTCTTGCTCAAATCAAATTCTCTCGTACTTGTAGAAACCAATGAATGAATGTATCAGACCTTTTGCTCCATGATCACCTCTCTTGTACTTTTTATTTTTTCTGAACATTTGCTCTCTCATCTCATGTTTGGATTGTGGTGGATGCTTACATAAGGAGGTAATAATATGATTATTGTAGATCGAATTTGAGACATTTAGCATTTGGTTGCACCGAATAAGCTTAACATAAGAGAGGAAAATAATTTAAAATCAATGATATAGATCTACAGTACATTATGAATTTGGAGTACAGAAGCAACAGAAAATGACAATATGGCCAATCCATTTCAAGAAAAACAATATTCTTTAGACTGAACTTTTTATAAAGTTGCAAATGCTATTTTGTAAAATCATGAACAAAAAAGTTACAAATCCAAATATTTACCACTTTATGCATGTACAATGTGTTTTTTTTTTTTTGAGGAAAAAAATAAATAAAATCATGGGCAAATAAAAATCATATAGGATACTAACCTTCATCTGCAGAGTAACCTTCATTTGAAGAGTAACTTCTTGCTGCACAAATCAAAAGCGAAGTTTTATAATAAATGAATGTTGACCTAACAACACATGTTAGGATTCAAGATTGTTGATTGAAACTATTTTGTTAGGATCTAAAACTGTTCATATATAGAAAGTATTAGTCTAATTAGAGAATATCTCTATTCAAAACCATGACATTTCAAAATTTCAAAGGATTACACATTATCCCAAAATGTCCATGATTCTGAAAAGAGTTAGTCCCTTGTTAGATATGCCTATGCCTACCAGAGATGCACATAATTCTCTTATATAGCTCATGAAGCCAATGAAGGTTGAAGGTTTGGTAAGCAACTAACTTGCAAGGTCGTTTGTTAAATTTCCGTTGTCGAAAGGTCGTTGGTTCAATTTCCGATGTCGATACAAAAACCTCTTAAATCTTAGATGGGACATATGTAACCTTGTCGTATGTTCAACTTCCTCTATCAATGCAACATTGGTGAACCGGCCCCCATAACACAACTCACCAAAATTAAAGTATTTTTAATTAAAAACTTAAAACTATTTCTACACTCACCAAAATTGAAGCATTTTTCATTAAAAAATAAAGGGCTGTGCTAACAAGTGCCCGAAAGATTTAGAAATAAAAACAATAGTTAAATTTTATGTTAAAAAAATTGTATACTTTGGTATGAAGTATGTTAAATTTTAAAACAATAGTTAACTAGTGCCCCGATGTGGGACTTATATTACCACATACCAAAGTATACTTATTTCCAAGTTGTATGCACACGACTTAACTACACTCACGGATCAGCAGTTTACACTATGAATTTTTGTATGAATATGGAATGTGTACGATGGCTGTATGTAGTTTTGGGTAAAACTAACTTAGTATTACCGATGATCAATTTGTGCAGAAAAACCTCTAATGTCATATTTAAAACCTCTTGCAAAAACCAATGAAGGAATGTACAGAATCTTTTGATCCATGATCTCCTCATAGATGTTGTAATTATAACTATGAAGTATGAACCTCTCTGCTCTGCTTAAATTTGTTTTGATCTCATGATATCATTCATCTCCTGTAGGTTCAAAGTGGTGAAGTGGGATTATTATTGGAGCTGGCAAGTGTGTGGTTATAATAAATTTGTTCAACCTAGTTAATGTTTTGCACTGAAAGGAACAAATACAGTTTTAGAATGTTAGCCTTTTGGGAGCCCTTTTTGAAATTCTCGAAGGTTTGAGTTGAACCAAAACTTAAAGGGAGTTTGAAAATAGTTTTCAACCAACAATAGACGCACCTCAGTTAGAACCTCGTTAGCTATGTTATTGCACAAAGCACAAAGATAACTATTATCTGCGACTAAGTTGCATTTATAGAATGTCATGCTCAACTTATTCTTGTTATCAACATTGTGACACAATGAAGTTAGTTGCTAAATGTTCACTCATCACTCTATGCCTTGAACTTTAAACTTAGAATAAGCAGCCTCTAAGTCAATAAGGTTAAGACTTTGTTTATCATATCCTGATCAAATTTAAGTGAAAACTTCAAAGATAGAATGCATTGGATCTTCTGAAGTAGACATCAACTTAAGCATACATTCAACATCAATATCGAACATTTTTTTTATAAATTGTCTACCCTATTATCCAATTACTTTATGTTCAAAGTTTCTTCTAAAGACATTTATCATTTTGTAAGCCTATTTCATAGTGATTGTCATAATACATTGTGATATTATTTCTCTTGCCTACCCCTCATGCCGTTTAGACCACTTGAAGTATTGGTCCAAGTTAGACCAATTGTTTTTACCTTTATATTATACCTTTCTATTATATAAACCCTCCAAGCTTTATCATGGTTTTTCCGCATCAAATCTATTTCTCTCTCTAGTTTCATTTCTTTCTCTTTAAAATACACCCAAAGTCCCTATCTCTTCTTTTTCTTTTATTCACACCCAAAGTTCCTTCTATAGTTGAAGGTAAATCTCTAGAGTCCAGATACTTCAAAATAGATGATGTACTAGTATTCGATATGTATCTTGCACCGATACCTGCCTGATACACCTCGATACGTATCAGAAAAGTATCCGGAGATTAATTTTTTTTTAAAGAAAATCCGGAGATTAAAATTTATATTTTAGAAAACCAATTGTCCAATACTTTTCAATTACATCGGAGATACGTGAGGGATAAGCGGTGAAAAACCGAAACTAGCATGATACGTGATGTTTCTATTAAAATCCAAACTCTCTCCTTCAAGATGTAGACCTTTATAACAGTGGTTCGACGAGGCACGACTTCCGCGTCACCTCACCTCCGGCGACCATTGCACCAGTGTGGTTTTAGGAGGTTGTAACAAACAATTCACGCCGGTGTCTTCTAGTTATTCTCCCGGCGGCTGGTTTTCATGGAGGTATTGGTTTTCGGTTCGTGGTGGTTTTTGTGGTTGCTGGTGGTGATCTCGCGGTGGATTTGGTGGTGGCTCGTGGTGGTAGTTTTTAGATTTGGATTTTGATCTAGATCTAGATCCGTTTTGTGGTGGCTGCTGAGAAAGATAGGTGGTGAATTGGGAGTAGGTTTGTTTATGTGTTTTTGTGTGGTGGTGACATTTAGGTGATGACGATGAGCATGGGGCAGTTTTCGTTTTTTGTAGAAGGAGGGTTATTGGTTGGTGATGTTGGAGAGGGGGGTTTTTATGGGTAGATGCTTTAGTTTTTCAGCCGCTGTTTGGATTTTCTTTCAACAGTTTCGTGGTTCGCAAGATTGTTTTCTTGTGTTCCGCGGTCCATTTTTAGTGACCTCATATGTTGTTTTGGTGAATCAGTGGTGAGAAGAACCGGATTTCGTGTTGTCTGTGTGGTGGAGGTTTTGTGGTGTGTGGTGGCGGTGATGCAGTAGGGAGACGGAGCATTAGAATCGTTTCTTATGGTTGTTTTCGATGATGTCTAAACGGTAGCAAAATGGGTGGTGGCCAACAGGAGGGTTAGCGAGGTTATTGGTGTTTGCGTGGTGTGATGGAGATAGTTGCTTGCGTGATGGTTGGGGTAGGCTTGGATTTTGTTTATGTTGTTGTGCAGAGGGTTGTCTTCGATTTAGGTGTTCCTTTCACTGCTTTCGAAGATAGTCCTTTGTTAATGTTTCTTGTGGGTTTTTCAGATTTTGTCTTAGATGCACAGAGTTTACAATTGGGTGCTCCTCGTCTTTCATTTGTATGTTGTTATTTTACGACTCCTGTCCTGGCATCTCTTGTGCTGGTCAAGACTCATTGTGATTTTAATAAATTTCATTTTAGCTTGTTAAAAAAAACGTGATGTTTCTATTATTTTTGGGAAATAAGTAATTGACTAAGTAATGGTGTTGTCTATTTTGGATATATAATCTATTAATTGACTAATTGTCGCTTTCTTTATTATCAATATTACTTATATTTATATTTATGTTGTTGTCCACTATATGTTTTGTGTCTAATTTTTTGTTTTGAGAACACTGCTATTGTTGATTGTTGTGTGAAGACAATTTCGGGTGTGATAAAAGGAGGAATAAGAGAAATAACTCATAGAGAAATAAATTTAGTGTAGAACGACCATGATAAAATTTGGTGGACTGATATAATCAATGATAAAAGAAAAAATATTTTCTCATCCTTTTCTCTTCTCACACCTCTAATATTTCGAAAATGAGGAATGCTAGCAACACTCTCTTTTGAGCACTCTCTCTAGCACTCACTCTTTTATTGGGTGAAATCAATGTAGGACCTACACTTTGGAAATGAAACCCACATAAAGTGGTGGGACATACATTGATTTCACCCAATAAAAGAGTGAGTGCTAGAGAGAGTGCTCAAAAGAAAGTGTTCCTAGCATTCCTCTTCGAAAATACCTCCATTTCTAAGATTATGAAAACAGATATTGTAGAGGTGGTTTACAATGACTTTTGTTGAACTAATGATATGCATTACAAAATTAGTTAAAGTTTGAATTTTTTTTGTATGTCATTGCAATGTGGATATTCCAGACGCATGTAGTTTTTTGGTAAAATCAACTTGGTATTGCAATCACCAATTTTATGTAGAAAAGCCTCTAAGTGTCTTAGTCTTCATTTAGCTACTAAGAAGTATTTGTCTTTTGGAATTAACAGATCTAATGCTCAATTAGTATTGCTTGGAAGCCCAACCTAAACTGGCAGTGCTCAATTAGTATTGCTTATATTTGGCCTTAACTTTTCCTCTTTTGTCATCTAAATACTCTGCTATAGACATATCACAGCATAGTAACTTCATTTTATTTTCTGAAACAACCTATATTAATATGTTAATTGTGAATTTTTTTAGTATTTGTTGGAGGTGAAAATCAAACCCGAGACCTCCTTTATCGCTCTACTCCTTAACTCTCCCACCTCATCCACCAAGTCAACCTTATATCCAGTGGCGGATCTACTTGAGGACCCGTGGCATCCCCCAAGTTTATATATATATATATAGTATTATGCCTATATTTACAACAAGTTTTAGTGGGTGCAGTGGTTAGGGGGTGCTTTAATTCACCGGAGCTCATGTGTTCGACCCTTCGTAAGTGTCTTTTTATTTATATTTCTTATATATTTCTAATCTTTTATCCAAAAAAATTTCCCATGGGGATTCAAACCCGCAACAACCACACATATTTACAGCAAATCAAACCACCAGAGCACTTAACTTCTTTTGCTATTATGTGAATCATTTTAATATATATTCCATAATAGTTCGGTACCCCCAAGAAAATAAGTCAAGATCCGCCACTGCTTATATCCCTTTTTCAACCCCTTTTTTCTATTTTTGATAATCTCATCTGACATGTCTGCAAGCGCAATTGTTCGCTTTAAGTTCTCAATACAAATGTTTGGAAGTGAGGCAACCAAACAATTGGATTATGTGGAATGTTTTCCTAACGGATATCGAAAATGAACTAAAATGATCGACGCATGGGAGCTGTGGAGTCTAATATTTTTTGTAAAACTGATGATATGCTTGCAAAAGGCTCAATAGTAAGTACATACAAGAGGAACATTTCCACTATTCAACTTTTGAGATCAAATCTTACATCTTTTGTACTACTAAGCTCAATTTGAACAAATGCAATAGACATGCCTCGGCTAAAAGAGAATTTTTGGAAATTGTTTCAACTAGCATTTGACGCAATAGACCATACTTTGTACTGAACAAAAAATCAACAAAAACCAATTGTTTATCATTTTACATGCATAACGAATTTTCTCAACAAAAAAAAAGTTCGAGAATTAATTGATAGGTCTCTATATAAGGTTGGTAGGATTTTTCAATTGAGAGTTTAGATATGAAAGAAGACATAGTGTAACAAAGGAGACAAATTCAAAAGCTCAAACTAGTTTTACCAAAAATAAGAATAGTTGAAGCAAGACATTGCCCTTTAAAATATGTTGAATCAAGACATTGTCCTTCAAAACATTACATCAGGTATTCATGTCTATATTTTTGAACGAGGTCAAGTAAAGTTGAAACTGCACTCGGTTTGCCCAGGCCCCAGAAGTTCCGGCTCATGAAACTCATTGTTCCCAGCAGTCCTGACCGCTAAGTCATGTCGATAAAAAATGAGTGTCATAAATCTTCTTCATTGTTTCCCCGCCATTCGAAACCGCGTCTGATATCTGTTGTGATGGTTGAGGGTTCATGTGTTCTTGCTCCTTTTGTACCACAACGGATTCTCCACCCACCATGTGCGTGCTAAGTTTACGTTTCTTCTCTTCAATATTAACCTCGTCATTATTTTCCAGTTTTTACATTACCACTTGATGAATTGGGGGTAATATATATTCCTATCAAAGATAAATCTAATTTCCTTCACCTTTATTCTTAAAATTAGTTATCATTTTCATCTCAAGGACACCAAACTTTTTCATCTCCTTCATTCAACATGTGATTTTCATCTCATTCGTTCCATAAGTAAATCATACTTGTCATTATGAGTAAATTACCTTCAATTCATCAAAGGGTAATGTAGACTTCACAGATAGGATTTTTTCTTACAATTATTCTTTTCCTCTTTCGTTCCACAATTAAATCTACTTTAGGAGAGTAATAAATTAGGCCTCTCCCGTAAATATTGTGCAAATTTTGTAACATAGGTAGGAAAGGGCTGCGCAAGACTATACAATGCAATCTTTTGGCCAATTAATAAGCTAAATTTTGTCGAACTTAGATCAAAATGCATATTAATTCTCATAGCACTCACATGTTAAAGAAATCTACTCCTTTAACATATGAGAGGCTAGAAGAATCAATTTGCTATAGGCTTTTTCATCAAAATTGATCCCAATGAACAAATAAAAATATAATGCAACCTACTACACACTTCTCTTTTATAACTCATGCTCTATACTAATTATTCTCAATTGTCCGATGTGGGACAATTGAGAAGTGCACTTCTTGTATTTTGATTATTAATTGGCCAAAAGATTGCATTTTTAATTTTTTTTTTTTTTTTTGTAAAGACAAAAGATTTCATAAAAAATCAACATCCAAATACAAGAAGTGCAATGATGGAAGAAAATACAAGAAAAAGTTGCATGATTAAAAATGGTTGTACTTGTACATAACAAAGCCAAAATACAACAACAATCCATAATGGATCATGATGAACACAAAGCCAAAAGCCTCAAAGCTAGCAATATTGTTCTAAATTTCGACTCCATGACTGATTATGCACCTGTTTAACAGGTCTTTACAGTTTCTTAAGAACTGAAAACTTTGAAACTTTAAGTGGAGGGAGGCGCACAAAAGAACGTGTGCAACCTTTTTCTCCGTGATCTCCTCATATTTTTTTCACCTTTCATGTTAATTTTTATTCTTTTTCAAATATACTTTTGATCTCGAAAAAGTAGTGAAGAAGAAAATCAAGTGTGGCTATACTAGTTCAACTTTGATTAAGTTTCCAACGTGGGACTTACATAACATGGGACTGATGAGTAGTTTATACACTAACATAGTACCATATACATTTGCCACCTCCATTAGGACCCAATATATAATGATAACCATGTTGCAATTGTGGAATCTAACAAAAAAACATTGAATCGGTGAATCTACCTATGTGAAGGATATAATTTTAGGTAGTTGTAGACTTTTGGGTAAAATCAACCTGGTCTTAAGGACGGGGTGGATCTAATGTGGTGTGAGGGTGTGCAGGAGGGTGTGCTCCTACACACCCTGGATTTTGAAAATTTGCATCGACATATATATATATATTGTATTTTGACTATCCTGAATTATTTATTTTGCTCCTTAAGCTTGTAGGTTTTGCACTTACACCCCCAAAATCCTTCACATCAGTTGACGCGGACAACCTTTCAGTAGAATGACTAATTTTGCGTAGAAAAGTCTCAAGGATCTTACTCAAAATCTCTTGCAAAAATCAATCAATGTATGTATGAAACATTTTGCTTGTTGGTTTCTTCATTTTTCCTCTATTTTGTTTTTTAAAACAGTTATTTATATGGATAACTTTCTCTCATTATTAAGTTAACTTTGAGCTCAAATCCTACATTTATAATTTCAAGATATTTTTTATCTCAAAAAAGTAGTGGGGAGAAAACAAAGAAGTTTGGACCTAAAAAGGGATGTCATTGTATTACAACTTTTAAAAGGGAGGCTTATAGAAATTATGGTAGTTGAAGGTTGTCATTCATTGGATGAATTAGGCCACTCTAGCCCGGATACAATAATAATGTGGATATGCAAAAAAATTAAAATTTAGGACATGATACAACTAAGATACAATAACAATAGAAGAAATGAATTATGAATTTTAACATTATTTCAAGATCAAATTAAACCTTCACTCCTTTTTATAAAGATCGCCAATTATAGATTTGTTGAAGGTTCTTTAAAAATCAAAATTAGCTCGTAATTTTTGTTAGGGTTAGGTTGTTGTTATTGGCAAAACTATCTTAAGATTCTAATAACAATGGAAAAGGAATATGGATAATCACTTTTTTTTTAATTTGGGAATATTTTTTGTTTGTTATAATGGGGAGAATCAACTTTCTCTGTTTTTTTTTATGGTCACGTTAACTTCTGCACTAAGGACACATATTAAGCAACCCAAAATTAGAAATATTCTCTTGAGATTTACAAATTCAATTAATTAAAAGTTAAAAAATTAAATTAAATTCACGAATTTCAATAAAAAGTTTCTACATATAACTCATTAACTTGTATCTTAAGGACACAAGTTATATATATATATTTAATATTTCATAATCTATGTACGTATATTTAACTTATGAACTTATGAAATACATGGGTAACAAACCGCGTCCCTAATCTATTTGAGGAAAAAATCAATCCTCATAATAACAATATGCATGAATTTATGAAATATAATTAATTTCTCTATATCAACCACGTATAAAATTAGAGAAACAGTTAAATAAAAGAAGATATAAGGACTATCATGTAAATATGAGCATAACTCATTTGATAAATACGTGTTTTACATGCATGTGCCGGATTTAAATATCCTGCTTATTTGCCTTAATCGGATATCCGGTGACAAGAACTTGACAAGATAAGTTAGTTTAATATTCAAAACTTGAAATAATCCGATTAATGATTTGGTCAAAAAAATCCAAAAAATTCTTCTATTCAAGAAAGACGATCACACCAATCCCATACAAGTACAATTATTGCAAGCAGACAAACACAAACCACACCATCTCGACCATGGTTTCCTTAACCAATAACCATAATTAAAATCAAAACAAACACGATTAATTAACGCGTAAACCATATCCATCCAAATCGTACGGCTAGGATCTCATCTGCGTACTTATCTGCATGCAGTCCAAGATAACTCCCATGTAGACCCCACATTAGCCTCTTAAAATTGGAAGATGCTTTCGAATATTCCCTTTAACCGCGCAACCGCAAAATCATTTATTTTTCCTCCAATTACTTTCCCTCTTTCTTCCTTTTTCGTTATCTTAATCTCAAATTTATTTTCTGTTTTATTTAATTAACCCATTCATTACGTTAATTTTATAACTCCTTATAAATTATAATCCCTATCCATCCAAATCCACCATCACAATCATCACAATTCACAATCACACCCCTTTTTCTTCTATCGCTACGCAAAAAACAAAAATAAAAATGAGCACCACCATGACTGAGCTTGAACAAGAAGAATTGCTTGAGAAATTGGAAGTCTTCAAAATCAAAGGCAGAGATAAGCATGGCCGCAAGATCCTCCGCATTATCGGAAAATTCTTCCCTGGTAAAAAAATATTTCAGTTTTTTTCTTCCGTTTTTTATGTGATTTTTTGTTATTTGTTATTGATTTCGATTTTGTTGATTTTTCGATTCAGCGCGATTGGTTAGCGTTGAGGTTCTGAAGAAGTTTTTGGAGGAGAGGATTTTCCCGAAGCTAGGGAAGAAGAAATTCGCGGTGTTGTATATTCACACCGGCGTTCAGAGGAGCGAGAATTTTGCCGGAATTTCTTTTCTCCGATCGGTTTACGATGCGATTCCGGCGAACGTGAAGGAGAATTTAGAAGCTGTTTATTTTATCCATCCTGGTTTACAAGCTCGCCTTTTTCTCGCTACGTTTGGCCGTTTTCTCTTCAACGCTGGGTAAGAAACGATGAATTTACCACGTTAATCTTTTCTTGAATTAAATTGAATTTAGTCCTAAATCAGCTTTAAATTAATCTTAGTTACAATAGCTTGAATTAAATTCAACGTTACTTGAGAATTAGTCTTATCTTTTAACGCGTTAGAAAAATTAAAATCAACGTTAATTTTCATTATTATAAATTAATGAAGTTGTTTTTAGGTTTCGTTATTAATGTTGGGTTTTGATTGGGTGTGATAGGTTGTACAGGAAGCTGAGGTACATCAGCAGAATTGGTTATCTATGGGAGAATGTTAGGAGGAACGAAGTGGAGATTCCAGAATTCGTATATGATCATGATGAAGATTTGGAGTATCGTCCGATGATGGATTATGGATTGGAGAGTGATCATGCTAGGGTTTATGGTACTGCTCCTGCACTAGATTCGCCTGTGACTACTTACTCTATGAGGTGTATCTCATAGGGTCTAGGATTTGGGTTCACTGTAGTCGTTGGATTGGAGTCATTAGATTAAGATGAAATGACTTGTATCTTATGTTCAGTAATTTGTAATGTAGGACGTTTGATCTTTTTATCCAATACCACCGACTTTGCGTTGTGTTTTGACTACAGTGAATTCAAATCTGTGTTTAGTAAAACAGAGCTTTCAAATAGTTATGGAGGGCCATGGTTATTGAGATATAATGTGCAGAAAGAAAAAGATGAAAACAATAGTTGCCTTTTGTTTTCTTTAGGTCTTGTCATGTTTTTTGTTTTCTTTTTTTAGGTGCTGTCAACATCTTGATATTAATGGTTATGGAAGGATTTTTTCAATTTTTTTTTTTTGGATAATTCAATGATATAGAGTAATTTTATCGATAATTTTTGCATCCATATCTCTTTGTTTTTGGTCCAGCAAGAGCTTTTTCGTACATAAACCATCTCAACAACAACCACACACGTAAAATAACAATTATAATCTTCTATAATAAATACATCTAGTATATAATTTATTTATTTGGCAAAATCCCGTATAGAAAAATTTATAAGTTGAATTCTCAACACAATAAATAGGTTCTGTCTTACATTGTCAACAAGTCTTTGTTCAATTAGTAAAAATGTTAAGTCGAAAGTTATGATTGAATTTTAAACTCATACTCCACACACACGTATGTAAATGAGTACAAAAGAGTAAAGAGGATGACACGTTACAAAATCAACATTTAATCCCCTACAAAAGACATTATGGAATCTCAAGCAAGAGAGGCCACTACTTATAGCACCAAACTCAACTAAAAATTGAGAGCAACATTTAGTTCCTAAAAATCTCCATTTGGAACGAATCAATATGTTGACATGACAATAGGAAACTCTCTAATCTTAACGAATCAATAATTTGATAGCGGTTGACAAGTTCCCAAAACTTAAACATTGAATGATTATTCAACAAGCTGAACTGGATGAACGAATTCAAGAATCAAATAACAACACATTGGATGCCCAAAGACCAACTGAAGATCATACCCAAAAAGCAAGAATTAGGCATGTGTGATATAAAGAATAGTGTTGGCAAAAACCTATGAAGAAAAGACCCATTATGGTCTCTAATGACGCCACGAAAGCCAACATAATTGAAATCAATAAACACACTTACATCCACATTCAAGTACCATTTACATGATGCTGCCACAAGACCAACCTCTCCTTAACAGGGGACGCAACAAAACAAATAGAGCCAAACGCATAAAATACATGCTTCAACAATGCATGAACAAATCCAAATGCAAAAAGAACATGCTTCACCGTATTACTTGTTCTATTTAAAAAAAATAGTTGATAAGTTGGTTATGTATCTTGCTTGTTAAGAAACAAGTTAATTTGTTAATCAGGTTACTTGTAAAACAAGTAAGGGTTAGTTTTGAAGTTAGTTGTAAACTCCATTTGTACAAGTAACAAGTATACACAATGTAACAATATGTGATCATAATCAAAAAGAAAATTTTGATTTCTTATCATTCACTCTCTCGATTCTCTACAATCCCTAAAACTAATTTTCTCAAAGTATCAAAGTGTTCTATCAAATTGGCATTGAAAGCCTGGATCAATTGATCAATCCTCGAACAAAGGTGTGTGCAATATGTGAAAGATGACGTCTTCAAGCTCAAACAATGGAGGGTTTCTGACACATCTACCAGTTCTCGATGGGAATAACTACGATTAGTGGATCGTAAAGATGAAAGTGATATTTTAATATGAAGATATACTTAATGTGGTTAAAGACGATGTTCCCGTGTTTGAAAGAGACGCAACTGATGTGTGATGTAAGATTTTTATATGTCGTAAAACTATTTACACGTAAGTATAATAGGATCGTTTCCGCAAGGAGTTGTGTATTTCATAAGCATTTTCACAATATTCATCACGTTAAGTGTTTGGGTATAAATTGTTTGTTTGTGTAAAACTATTGTTCTATTCGAGCATAAATTGGGTAGAATCAGGCATGTAAAGCATAAATGGTACAAATACAATCAAATGGTAGTTTTTCCTTAGATAACTTACAGAACAAGTCACTAAAATGCCTAGATTAACTCATAAAATATGTTATTTTTGAGCACTTATCAATGTGCAAACCACTACACATGAAGATACAAAGAAGAAATACGGAAAAATCCTATTCTTGATACATCAATGCGCCGATGATATCTTTGAGAATATAATGCATTGTGAAAGTGTAAAATATGCATGGGATATTTTAGAGAAAGTGTATGCTGGAGATGAAAAGTTGAAAAAGGTGAAGCTACATGCATTAAGAATTAGACAGTACGGGCTTCTTCAAATGATTCAAAAAGAATATGCGAGTCAATACTTAAATAAATTGTTTACCCTAACACACCAGATGCAAAGAAATGGTGAAAAAGTGACCGATTTGATGAAGATTGAGAAAGTTTTGAGGACATTAACTTCACTGTTTGATCTTATATGCAGCGGTCATGGAGGAATCCAAAAATCTTGATGAATTTAAGGTTAAAGAATTGCAGGCCTCACTTGAAGCTCATTAACTGAGGTTGATATAAAGAGGCAAAAATAAGGAGGAATTAAGTGAATAATGCAGTAAGCACCGCAAAAGTTAATGTAGATTTTGTAACACATAGCTTTGTCAATCATTAAACAAATAATTATTTCCCACACTTAAAAATAAGGTTCTCGTGTCAAAATTGCAAAAATAAAAGTACCACAATGGAGCTATGGATATCAAAGAAAAACAGACAACCAAAATTTATAACAACACTATAAAAAGTAAAAAAGTACAAATATCTAAAAACATACTATAATTAATTAACCCATAAAATTGTTCAAACACTGTCATGACCATTAAGGGTCAAATTTGCTCATGCATTCAAGAAACACCTTAGATGTACAGGGCGTTATTGCAACAACATTATTACATTCTCTTGATTTTTTAGTTCACCGGAAGTATGTAGAGCAATTTTGGGTCCAAGGCAAAACAATTCGAGTGATTTATGCGATAAAAACCATTGTTTCTCAAACGAAGGAAGTTCAATGATTTGAATCTAAATTATGTTTTCTATGAAAAATGTTAGCAATACTCACACTAATATACTATTTTTTATACTCTTGTTCCTTGACAAAATTTATAGTCACAAGTCACAACACTTTGTGGCATCCATTTTTAAAATAGCAAGACCTGTAAAAATGTATTTAATGTTCTAGAAAAAAAAATTATGAGTTATTTTAGAAAAATATGTGCTATTAAGGATAATTATGGGTTGACACCTTTTTTTCTCCATACCACTCATATACCACCCCATGTGACATTTATTATTTTTTATTTCTCTTGGCATTTATCCTTTCTATTCAAACCTCTCTCACAAGTCTCTGCCTGCAACTCTCTTTCTCACAATTCTCTCTCTCTCTCTCCCCGACCATCCTGCCACCCCTCTTTGCCTGGTCGCCGCCAGACTCTCCCTCTCTCTTTACCCCTCTCTTCTCTAGCCATCCCTTTAACACATTAAAAAAAAGGACACAAATCTGCAAATCTGAACAAAAACATAGATGGGGTTGTGAAACGGCACAGGTGGTGGTGAGATCTTATGGTGAGGACGGCGACAATGTTGTTGACTGTGGGAAACGAGGGTGGTGGACGAAGGGGTCGAGGGTGGACAAAGGGTGTTAGATATGAGGCAAACAGTGTTAGTGGTGAAATTTGAGGGTAACTACGGTGGCCGATAATAGTGGGTGTGTGAGGCCGGTGGTGGTGGTTGTAGCATGTGAGGGAGAAAAGAAAGGGTGGAGAGAGAGAGAGAGAGAGAGATGTAACAGACAAAATTGCCCCCAATATAATTAACATAAAAAATGTCACATGGGGTGTGGAATGGAGGGTTTACCATATTTGGTGGTCAATGTATCACTACTCTTTATTAATGATATGAGAGCATCCACAATATAGACTTTCAATTTGAAGATCTTAAACGGGTCCTACATGGACACATCACTTTTTTTAAATTTTTTAATAGGGTAGTGTTAACTTGTGCCCTGAGGGCACATGTTAAGAAACCCAAAAGAAGAAATATTCTCTAAAATTTTATGCATTCAATTCATTAAAAAGTTAAAGATTAAATGTAATGCACACATTTCAATATATTATTTCTATATTTGATTTATTAACTTGTACCTTAAGAGCACAAGTTAACATTTCTCTTTTTAATAATAATACATAATAGGTACTCAAATACTCCAATGGAGACCTCTAACAAAAGGTCTATATGAGTCCCACCAATAACTTTATTTAAGACACTATTATCTATTTTATAATATTAAATTGGGTCTGGCTAACAAGTGCTCTAAGGACATTGTTTAAGGAATCCACGAAAAGAAATTTTGTCTTGAAAATACAAGTCAAACACGTGTTAAAGTCATAACTGCACAATTTTCAATGCAAAAGTTGTTACTTTTAGATGCTTAAACAATGCCTAAGGGCACTTGTTAGCATTTTCCTATTAAATTGCAAATGAAAAGCAATAGTACAATGACAACGATTATTTTAAGAAAAAGTAATATGAGGTCCACTTAAACATTGATGTCTTAAGTGAAACCTTGAGTCCTAGAAGACACTAAAAAAAAAATCCACATTGAGAGTACCTATTAGGTACCGGGTCTTAAATGGTGAAGATCTCACCAATGTGGATGCTCTCAAAAACATAAATTAAGATAATTGAAAAAAGATAAAGTAATAAATAGTAAAAGGCATAATAGAAAAATAACAATTAATATTGATATAGTAAAATGATAGGAGTACATAATTTAGAACAAACATATTGTGTTTCATTAATACTTTAGAATGATATATAATTTGAGACAAACATATTTTGTTAGAATTAATGACATATAATTTAGGATAGAGCGACTAATGTTATATTCGCTGCATTAGGACTCTAACTTTTTTCGAATCTAGATTAATTATGTTTCGATCAGCTCCTTGAATAAGACTAAAAGTGATAGTCCAAGACAAAAAGAAAATCTAAAACTAAAAAACTTTTTTAACCTTTGGTTGCAAATCACAAGATATTCTTTTTATTTTTTATTTTTAAAGAAGAGCGATATTCTTCGATCCTTTAATTTATTGGATAGGTAAAGAGTTTTTTAATATTTTAGTTGTCCATAAGTCATATCTCTCAACCAATGCAAATATCAAAATTGTTAGACTGAACGCGATGATCGGAGTTCAAACATCTCCTCCACTTATGTATGAGTTTTCAATGGCACTTGCCATGCCGTCATCAACAAAAAATTGATATTTTAGCTCTTAAAACTGGAAGGGCCCATGATTTAATTTTTCAAATTTTTGAAACAACAATTTAATTTTGTCAAAAAAATTAATTTTTAGACTTATATGATGTCAATCAATTCATTCTCTCGGTCAAACTATTTATTTGACTTTAACAAAAAAGAAACTGGTTTATTTTATAAATTTTCATCAAATATAAAAGATATACTTAAATTGTTTTTTCTTGCATCAACACAAGCCTAATTCATATACAAATGTGATGCAAAATTTAATAAAAATACTAAATTAATCAATATTCTACACCTTTGAGTTTGTTTGATAAGACATGTTTTTGAATTTATAACTTATGTTTTACATGTTCATTTGACTAAAATGACTCATTTGATTACTATCATTTTCTTATGAGCTTATAACCTTTTTTTTTTACTAGTTTGCAATGTTTTTGATAAGCTCATTCTAATATCTTATACCTTATCATTATTTATCTCAATTTTACCTTACAATCGTGAACAAATATAATTAAATATATCATTTTTTCTATCATTTCATATTTCTTAGTTAGTTCAACCACTAATTTTATTAAACAATATAAACTTAATAAACTAGTTTATCCGCTATCGGCTCTTACTTTACCTATCAAATGTACACTAGTAGTCTATTAACTATTCACTGTTTTTTCAAACAAAATCTATGACTAAATTAATAGTATTCTGATAATATAAGAATTAATTTATCCAAATTTACAATTTAAAAAGTTAAAATACCTATTTTTAAATACTTTTTAATTATAAAAATGCCTATTTAGTATTTATTGATGAATTGATTAGGTAAATAAAATAAGTTAACAACTAACAGTCTTACCAGCTTCATCTCATCTAATCTCATCAATCATCATATCCTGGAAACAAGACCGATAGCTTAAATCATGTTCACGATGCGCACTACGCACCCATTCCAATAAACAGTTAAATTAACAGATTCATATAAAAAAAAAGAATCACTCTCAATCACCTTCACTCATTCATTTTCCCTAGAAAATTCATTTCAACTCAGAAAATTACATTTTCCCGGGAAATCTCCGATGCAAATCTTTTCCTCCTTCCGTCGATGATGACAATCGTCGATATATGCCGTCCTTCATCAACTCCCTTTCCGAATCAACCGATGGATCTATGCTTCCGTATTTTTCCTTGCCTCGCTGATCCTGGTTCGCGCTTAACTGATTTATCACTCAATTTATTGTTTTTAAACTTAATTATTATTCTTTTTAATTCGATTTCGCATGCTGAATTGTGAATGCTGTGTGTGATTACTGTGAGTTTCGATTTTCTTGATTTTTTTGGTGTAATTGTTTATTTGTTTGATGAATTTTAGCTCGAAGGTCTTCGTCGTGCTTGAAGCTGCTCTTGCTGGTGGTTCATCTGATTTACGCCGGTGTTCTTTTCTTATTTGATGGAGATTTAATTGAGAAGACTAAGAAAGAACCGTGGTAGGTTTTTTCTTGCCTCATTGTGTGTTCTATAATTGAAGCTGCATTTTCTGGATGTTGTTGATTACGTCGCAGTTTAGTGGATATGCTTGTGAAAAAGGAGATGTGAAATCTTAATAACCGAGTCTTTTTAGTATCAGTTTAGGCAATTTTTCTTCAGAAACACATTTAGGCTCTGTTTGATATAAAATATTCCTTATTGTATAGCAGATAGTTGATAAGCTAGCTTATAACAGACGAGCTTATAGTGGATAGTTGATTAGCTAGCTTATAGTAGCTGAACTTATAGTGGATAACTGATAAGCTAGCTAATAGCAGATAAACCAGCTGATTCAATATCGATAAGCTTACAAGTCATAAATTAACTTAAAAGTTCTTGTACACAAGAAATCCAAAACTGTCCTCTTAGTTTAGCTGACTAGTACTTGTGCTAGTTCAAAACACACCTTAAACTGACATGCAATGAATTCTTAAATAAAATCAAATTATATATATACTACACAAGGGATGAAATGAAGATTATTTGTACAATGGGTCTATTAGTTGTTTTATCGTGTCACCACAAGAAATTAGCAACAATTGATTCTTTTGAGAAGGACATATTGCAATCTATTCTTTCCTTGCTCCCGTCAAGTAATATGAGCAATGTGCTGTAGATCAATGTGTGGAAACTAAGGAAAATTCTAGTTTAAATATTATGAATGTATGATTTAGTGCTTCCAAGCAGTTTTAGATAGTTGCTTAATTTTCTTACTTTCTATTTTTAACTTGATTTTGTTTCAGGTACACTGCTTTATACTTGCTGCTGTTTGTTGTTACTTTAGTACAATACTTTGCTACATCTGTTTCTAATCCAGGGTAATAAAACAATTTATTTACTTTTGATAAAATCAATACTGATTGCGATGAGGAACAGTGTTTTTTAAAATCCATACGGTGAAATAAATTTATATCTTCTCTTCCCGGTGTGATTTATTTTCCTTTGCTATTTTCTAATGTACAGTTATGTCCTTGATGCGATGATGGAGCTTAATAAGAAAAATGTAGTACACACAAAGACACCAGAAACATCAAAGTAAGAAACCATCCTTTCCCCATTTAAAAATCCTTTAAAAATTTATCATTAAAACACGTGAAGTAAACTTATGTTTGGGTTTCGTCTAACTATTTATATTCAATTTCTGAATGCTTAAGCAAAGTCAACCAGCTTTAGGCAAAAATGGGAGCTTTGTAATTTCGATGGAGGGAAATCAGACTGGAAAATGTGTTGCCGGAAGTAATGCAACATATTGGTCAAAGTTGGTGGCAGAATTGTATCCTCCTGCATCAACAATCAGGTAGATGTCCATCCATAAGATCTTTGATTCCATACACCGTTGATCGATTTCATATGAATTATTATTTCCTTGCAGAACATGGACGTGCACCTACTGCAATGTGGAGCAGGTATTACGAACGGCGATATGTAATTTAATTTGTATTATGTCATGATATCGATAAGTCATTTATTTTTTATTGATTCTTCAATGGATATTTCAGTGATAGTGTGGCATTTGTTTGATGGTTTCAGTACTCAATTTCATTCTGTACCGCATTATATTAAATGCAGTACCATAAATCAATTATATAACACATGCTTAATAAGTAAGTAGCAGTTACTAAAAATTAGGGATTTGGTGGATTCTTATATAATTGTGATTGATCCCTGTATACCCTAGTATGTGATTATAAATAAGAGCCATACATGCACTTGTTGCAACACACAACATTCATACATATTATTCTACAATAAGAATACCTTGTCATGTCTTAAAGTATCTTTATTGAATAATTAAGCATAGTCACCAGATTATAAATAATTTTGGTGAACTTTCCCAATTGCTAGTCCCTATCTTGTACTCAGTGAAACCATTGTTTATGTATTGGTCTTTTGATGTAAATTTATCATGCCTTGTAAGAGAAAGAATGCAGCTTGATGTCAATACTTAGTTTTGTGTTATTAGTTTCGACTTTCGACCTACTTTCAGTAAAAATTCTAGAATGAATTTGTCATGCTGGATTGTGTGCTTGTAACATAAGCATTATAAAACAATTTTTCCATCAAAATCTAAGTGATGTATTGTGCTTTACTTTACGAATTACCTTTTCCTTATGTTCTAATATTACTTTCAGCACATTAGGAGTTCTTTCTTTGTACCATGAATACTCGACACATCCCCTTTCGCTACTATATTTCGTGTTCTAATAATTTATCCTCTTGATTTTGTGCTCATTTATTTTGTTGATGACCATTGTGCAGCCTCCACGGGCAAAGCATTGTCATGATTGTGACAAATGTGTTCTTCAGTTTGATCACCACTGTGTTTGGCTGGGAAATTGCATTGGCCAGGGTAATCATTGTCAATTTTGGTGAGTTGATAATGTTAAAATATGGATTTACCAAAAATGTAATATTAACTTGAAGCTATTATTTTAACTACTACTAGCGATATTTAGCTGAAGTATAAGTGGCCTGGAAATGCAATTGTTCACCACAAATTATCAGTAGTGCCTTTGTTTGTTAGTTGCATGATTCATAATTTTCTTGTTGCAATATACACCATGGTAGTCAAATCGGGATATCGTGTATCATTCAACCACTTTTTTGAATCGTGTATCGTAAGATACATGAACAAAAAAAATATGACTTAAAATATCATATATAAACTCGAAAATACTTCACAAATATCATATATAAACTTCAAGATACTTCAAAACTCAAGTCATAAACAAAAGTAAATAACGTAAAGCACCCTTAATTCAATCAAAATCAAACATATAGAGTGTAGAGAAACAGAGTGTGTATGTGTTGGAAGCCATAAAGGAAGAGAAGGTGAGTGGCTTTTGGGAATATCTCCAAATTAATTGGTAGGTTACTAAACAAAACTCTTGAATACAAAATGGTTCACCTGCAATATCTGATGGGTCACATAAACCCGACCCAGGAAAACGGGTAAATTTGGGATTTTTTAACGTGTGCTTCCAGAACTGATCCATAAAAAACGGGATTTTTTTTTTTGGAATTTTTCCGGGTCGCGCAACCCGACCTGGTTTCTGCAACTGAAACGCAAATGTCACAGTATCATAGGATACTAGATTGATTCGGGATACATGGGATATGCCTGCGATACATGGGATATGCATGGGATACAATGTCATTTGGGATACAGACCCTGATAGTGATACGTATCGCCCATGGCTGTTTCCATATCGTATCTGGATACATATCATGGGGTACGTGGGATACTAACTACACTGATATGCATCACTATTCATTTTCTTAAAAATAGGAATGAGTTTGATAAACTTAGAAACATACTTAGAAACATGACCTGAGCATGTTATCCTTGCACTATTCATTTCTTTATTTTTACATCATATGTGCTTTTATTTTCCTATTGGGTTATATGTCCTACTAAGTACTATTTGGATTAATAATTATCGACGGTTCTAAGCTACATTTATATGTTTGTGTATGAAAGCACCTTAATGTATTATTACTTTACACTTACAGCTTTACTTGAACACTTGTAGAAATGATGAATGGAAATTTTAGCTTATGTTCTCCATCTAACATTAATTTGCCAGAGTTGGGGCAATGATGTTACTAATTTTATCGGCTCCTTTGTATCTACGTATAAATATATTTTTGTCACTAAATTTTTTCCTCCTTTCTGTCAAAATACTTAGGTGGTACCTCTGTGAAGAGACGGCAGTGTGCCTCTGGACTGGCTTCATGTATATTTCACACCTGAAGGCTCACATTACAAGTGTTTGGTATGATTTCTTTTGAATGATTTGGGATGAATGTTGAAACTCGTAGGCTCGCTTAAGATTAAAATGCTGGAAAATCATTATTAGTGGAATCCCCCCCTTCGTAAAATTGACATGTACATCAGGGCTTTGGGTGGGGGCATCTATAGTCATATCCTCATGAGTGTAGAGGATGATTCTGTGTTTAGAACCTGACAAGTCAATAACCTTACCTTTTTGCCTAGGCTTACCTTCTCTTGACACCAATGTAATGTTAGTGGCTGCAGATGGTGGTAATCAGGGATAAAAATTAGATAAATTAATATTGTTGATGATTGTATACTTTTTCTGTTCAAATAGGAACATGCTCTTTGTATAATCTTTTTTACTATCATATTTGTTGTTATTGGTTGGTTTATTTATGATAGAACATTATGACATAATTTGGTCCATGTAGCCGACCCCACTTAGTGGGATAAGGCTTGGTTGTTGTTGTATTTGTTGTTATTGGTTGAGTTTCGTGTTGGTGTACTAGATATCTGGGGATTTTTATTTAGTGAGACTCACACGGAATTCACCTAATGATACTTTGATGGAGAATATGTTTCTCAAATCCCTCTTGTACTTTATATGAATTATGAATTCTGCCATAATCCAAAGGAAAAATGTCCATTCCTCCTATCTGTATATTTTGTAATCTGAAATTGGATGCTCAATTTTTTGGCTGTCAGGTGGCAGGATGCGATCATGATACTACTGTTGATCACTCTGTCAATTTGCCTTATATTTCTGCTTCTCCTACTGGTATTCCATAGGTAATACTTGCGATTATTTATGTTATTATCTTGCATCAGATTGCATTTATGTGTCTGCTTCTGTTTCTTACCTGTTAGATACTTATACAATTTTTGTACAATTCTAATAGAAAATGAATGTGAAATTAAAAAGAATGAATAAATATTTTATTGAATTAACCCTAATTCCAATCCACGGCAGTGGGGTACAGAACCATCTTTCGTCAGAATTTTAATGAATGAAAGAATGCCAGCATTTTTCAGGAGACCTGGACTATTCCCAAACTAAATCAATAATCTGATTATCTGAGTGCCCTATCTATCACCTTACTTGTCTTATAAATCGTTCTATTTCTGTTTTTCTTTTTTTATTGGGGGATGATTCTATATCGAAAAGTATTACCATTATTTGATTTTGATCCTTGCAAGTGAAATTCTATCGGACAGCTGTAAGATTGGCGATGTTATATGGAACAGAGTGTTGGACGGTAAAAAACTAATACGAGAATAAAATAAGCTGAGCGGAAATGGGGATGTTGTATTGGATGTGTGGTAAGACTAGACGAGATAGGATTATAATTTATAAATGACAACATTAGAGAGTTGGGGAAGCATCTATAGTAGAAAAGATGATGAGAACTCGGGTGAGGTGTTTTGAGCATGTAGAGAGAAGACTTGTAGATTCTGTAGTAACGAGAATAGATCAGATGGAGGGTAGTCAGATCACTAGAGGCAGAGGAAGACCTAGAAAAACTATTAAGAAAGATATAGAGATTAATGAGCTGGATCGAAATATGGTTTATAATAGAACATTATGGCATAATTTGATCCATGTAGCTGACCCACTTAGTGGGATAAGGCTTAGTTTTCCACATTATGGCATAATTTGATCCTTGCATGTGAAATGGAAAATATGAATTACTCTATCCGTGCTCCTCGTGTTCCTGCTTTTGTGTTCTACACATTTTAGTATGTATATTTGAATGTTTTCATTCCATCATCTTGATGCTGCACGATTAATAAACCGTGTATTTTATCTAATGAAGACTATATGGATCTATCTCTGGACCATAAACTATTTGTTTCATGGAGTTTAATTTAAATTCAATTATCCTGATTTTCAGAATCCACTTTATGATACTTGGGAGGTTTTGAGAATCAAAGTCTAGAAGGAATGGCTAGAAAAAATGTACCAAGTGTTCGAAAAAATGATGCATAACAGAATTACCTTTTGGCTTATAAGTTGTTGAATGTGTTTGCTACCATTTGCATCTAATCTAAATCTTAGGAGTTCATTCTGTCAATATAACCATATGTGAAATAAAATATCAATGTTGTTCATCCTCTTTTATACTCTGGCGTTTTATCTCCACCATGTTGGTTGAGCATCCTGGTTCAACACAGTAAGATTATCGCTGTTTGTCCTTTTGCAGTTACCTAATTCTGACAAATCAGACTACCTATGAACTTGTAAGGAGAAGACGGATTCCTTATCTAAGGTTAGATAAGTAGTCCCCTGATGTTTTTGTATTTATTTCATATTTTTAACTTAATGATCTAAAGATAACATTTTGGTGGAACACGATTCTGTTTTGTTGTTGCACTGCTTTTAATGTTTCAGCTATATGTGTATGTTGATGGTAAATGGTTAGATGTCTGTTTTTTTGGGATATCTATGTTAAGCACATTATATTAATCTGCAGGTCGGTTCCAGAAAGAGTACATCCTTTCAGTAAAGGAGTTTGTAGAAATATATACAACTTCTGCTGCTCATTTGGTTTAGAACGAATACCTACCCCACAAGAGATAGAGGAAAATTCAAGGCCATACACATGTTTGGATGTTGCAACTTGTCGGTGTTGCTGATGGTTTACATTTTGTATAAGTAGAAGTCTTTTCATCCAACAACAGCATATTTGTAAGTGCATAGAGTATGTCAATGCATCTGTTTGATTAGATAATTAGATGTTCATTTTAGGCTATTAACGATGCGGTTTCTCTTCTATCATTCATTCTTTGCTAATTTTTGAAGGCGACGTTTCAAGTTTATTGTATAGGTGCAGTGCCAGTATGTTCTTTTTACTTTACACTTATTTTTTAGACCAGGATATTTAGCTAATATCAAACTGATTATTGTAATGAAATGCAAGGGACAATAGAATATTTAAGCCACATATTTGGGAGAAGTTGAAGTGGCAACCTTTGTGATCATCCATTGTTAACATGCTGAGTGGCGTTGAAGTGGCAACCTTAGTGATCATCCATGTTTTAACATGCCGAGTGGCAAAAGAAAGACTTATCGAATATCAGGATACCCTATTTATGTTTCCATAAGTGATTAGCAAATCAAATTTTAGAACTTGCAATATTTGATATTATACTTTGGCTTAGTTCTTTCCAAGTCTTTGTAGAACAAAATGCTGCTAATCACACTCTTATCTTTCCTTGTCAGAAAGGGGAAGATTGTAAAATTTAGTTAGCTAGCTGGTCCGATTAAAAAAAAAGTTAGCTAGCTGGTCTTGCAGCAGTAAATTGTATTTGTTAAATGTCAATTATACACCTGTGCAGACGTTCTTTCGCTTGCAGGCGTCGTAGTAACCAACTACCCATCCATGATGCGGCAGCTCTTGCAGGTGTGGCTTCTACATAACCGTGGTAAATGCCAATATCTTCCATTTTCTTTGGTCCAAAAGCACCTCTTCAAGTAATTCAAAATGATCTAATTTTACAGCACTACCAGTCAATGCGATGAGAATTTATCAACTTTTTTTTTTTTTTTTTTAATTATTTCCAC
>Ga0228711_1001614_pt1 | contig 33545 bp, 15 predicted proteins | sample MedpolnodulmetaG_2_FD_177996 | JGI IMG/M metagenome (GOLD analysis project Ga0228711, IMG submission 177996) | Root nodule microbial communities from Medicago polymorpha collected in Santa Monica, California, United States - brown nodules | ecosystem: Host-associated > Plants > Roots > Nodule... | reverse complement strand
TTTTCTTTGAGAAATTTTTTTTTTTTTTTTTTTTTTCTTTTTTCAAGTAGTCTAGTGGCCGGAGCTGACACATTTTAAATGCGGAAAAGTGGGATGTCCGGAGTTCGAACCACGACCCCTACATATATCATACATTTGTCTCTACCAATTGAGTTATGCTGATGAGACGGAAAATCACTTTTTTTATACGGCAGGTACATATGTGCAAAAGTCCTTGATTCAATTTGATAAATAAATTCTTAAAAAGAACATGCTAAATTAAATAAGACCTTCATCTAACTCCACTGTCTTCTATTAAAGGTGTGTTCGAATTGAGAATTTAGAAGAAAAAGGGAGATGAAGATTTACTTTTTTTTTTTAAATTACGGATTATATAATATATTTTTCTAATATTACGGAAATATATGGAAATATTATATGGTCGTTTGTCATGTTAATATTATAATTTAAAAAAAAAACGTTCTAGTCAGTCAAAAAAATACATTTTTTAGTGTCCATAGTTTAAAAATGAAAAGTAAAGTTTCTCAAATCTCATCTCTTTCTCTCCTAAATCCTTCATCCAAACACTTGTTATCCTAAGTGTTTTCCACTAATTAGAGTGTGTCATTGTGGTTGTATTCATTCATTGAATTTTAATTGAAATCCAAAACAACTAATTAATTTTTTTTCAAGGAAACAACTTAATTAATTATTGCACTGAGTGTTACCATTTTTTGGGTTTGATGAAGATGATTAATTTTTTTAATAAAAAATAATTAAAAAATAATTTTTTGCTGATTTGAACTTGTTACGTATTGATTTACCTGTCATGTAAATATCCTTAAAAATGACAACGTTGTATAAGTAAAGGATCAATTTGATATTATAAAAACGTAAAGGATTGATCCAACACATACAAACATTAAACTTAAAGTAGGGCAGAATACATTCGGCATTTTCAAGACAATGAAGTGAAAATGTCTAAATATTTAATTTTATTATTTATTTTGTTAAATTTAAATGCATTTTATCATCTCTACACAATATCTCATTTTATTTTTCTCTTTTAACAAATAAAACTAGCACAAATTTAAATAATTAATATATAAAATATTTTTAAAAAAGTAACTACAATACGAATATGTGTTACAAATTTTCATGAATTGTTAACTACAATACATTCTTTTGATTTTTACTACACTAATTGCTATTTTTTCCAAAATTACATTCACTATCTTTCAATATTCTCAGTTCTCACCTCTAAACCACTTCAATTTTTTCAAAAAATATCTTAAATCAAACCCCTTTCTTCCTTCAAATAGTGGGAGTGAACACTCCTTTGCCTTGAATTAACTTAGATGCTATTGTATAGTTAATAGAATTGGAATTTCATACATCAATCTTCTTTTATCTCTTTCTATAATAAAAAAATTCTACTATCCCCACAACACTTGGCTACAAGGTGCAAATATGCACAATACACTCAATAAAACTGGGGATGAGCATTGAAGATAAAAAAGAACCAAACAAATACAGGAGCTTTTTCTCTCCAAAAAAAAAAATACATGAGCTTTTGTGATTGACTAGCCTATGCTAACAAAAATGTGATTTAACTTTTGTCCACACGACGATTGTGTATAAATAAAACCATAACCTCAACGGCGCTTGTACAAACAAGGTTTAAGCGATGGCCATTCAATTTCCTTCCTTTTAGAATTTTGCTTTTCCTACACAAGAAAAAAGCAAAATCAATATAGAGAATCTAAGAAGAAAAGTAGAATCACATGAATGAATTGGCTACATACCTTCTTGGTGAAGTAAAACAAAATAAACATTCTATTTGAGATGTCCTGCAAGGATTAAACATCAGTAAGCACAATCCAATACATATATATTAAGGGAATGCTAAATTTTGGTTTCACCTTTTTTCTTCTATTTTACCCTTCATTTACTTTCACTCAATCTAATAACTGATTTGTTAATTAAGCACATAAAAAATTTGTAACTATCATTATTATTATATTTTTTTGCACCAAGAAAAAGAGAAGAGAGGAAGTAAAAGAGAAAAGAAGAGACGATAAAACTGAGACATACAAAACTCAAGAGGGGACACGGTTGCACATTAGTATTTATAGAGGCAATGAAATGGAACATCTTCATACCCTTTTCACGGAGTTAAATCCTAGCTCAGAAATTGCATTTGAAAACTTCTCTGGGTCTGCTCCTCCAGTGTTTGGATCAAATCTGCTCTTCACTTCTGCTATCAAAAGCCAGCCACTGTTCAATACTACAATAAGTCAGATCCTGACGAGGAAAGCATGCCCGGTTGAAAAGGAAAATTCATTATAGAAATAAAAACACACCCTGGCTTAAGTACCCTGCATGCTTCTTCAAGATAAGTTTGATAGTTCGTTCCCATCAATGATAGACAGAACACAGCAACATCAGCAGATGCGGAATCTAGTGGAGTCTGCAAGTAATTCACAAAAATGAGCATCTTCTCTTGTAAGTAATCCAACTAATAAAAAAATTAATAATAAAATGAGATTATTCTCCGTTATGTGCTTCAAATATTATTATGAAATTCATGTACTTAAATTTTTATGGAAGACAACTTGTATATTTTATTTTTTTTCATTCTAAAGATAAGGACCTAACTATCCAATATTACATAACTAGAATGGCAGAAAGCAAGAAATAATTATTTCCTTCAATATATAAAGGAACCCATTCAGCCTTTCATGATTTCACTAATGTGTCCCATCCATAAAAGCTGTACTTCAAGTAAGGCAATAGAAAAACAACGAAGATGCGAGCCACAAATAGTGCTGTGAAATATTCGCCATAGCCGACATGGTATATTTGCAATGTTTATAGAAAGCATGATGTAATTATTACTTCGACAAGTATTTGTATGGTATTTTCAAACAAAAGTTTATGTTATGAATTCTTTAGACAATGATTTTATGACACTTAATAGTATGACCAAATGAATACCGTAAAACCACACCACCAAAAAAAGAAATGAATACCGTAGAACCTCATCCTAATCTATGAGTTCTTATTCATCTAACAATTTGTTTTAACTTACGAAAAATAACTGAACAGAGCATTGTGCTCAAGAATTTGGATGTACAATTTGGTAACGATAGGACAGGGGTACCAACCTATATGTTGTCATTGAACTCAACAATTAAAATATGTACACAAATCCTGCAACTTTCTTTGGTGTTCATGTCACGTCAACTCTTCTGCAGCTTCCGGTCAGGTACCACCTAGCTTCTTGTCACTACCATGTTCTGTTTTCTATGTTATCGTTTCCAAGAATTGATACCCCACTGTAGAGAGGAACATGGTTTGCAAACAGAACCAAAGCAAGCTTTCGTTGATTCTTGCTTGACTGATGGAACTCTTGCATCTATTATAATAAAGAACTCTTCGGATGCATGAGTTCTTTAAAAAAACATAAGAGTTCTTTATTATAATAGATGCAAGAGTTCCATCAGTCAAGCAAGAGTCAATGAAAGCTAGATTTGGTTCTGTCTGCAAACCATGTTCCGTGGGGTATCAATTCTTGGAAATGATAACATAGAAAACAGAACATGGTAGTGACAAGAAGCTAGGTGGTACCTGACCAGAAGCCGGTGTGAGATCATAATAGCGAAGCTGCAAAAGAGTTGACGTGACATAAACACCAAAGAAAGCTGCATGATTTGTGTACATGATCTTAATTGTTGAGTTTAATGACAACATATAGGTTGGTACCCCCGTCCTATCATTACCGAATTGTACATCCAAATTCTCGAACACAATGCTCAGTTCAGTTATTTTTCGTAAGTTAAAACAAATATTAGACGAATAAGAACTCATAGATCAGGGTTTTTTTTTTTTTTTTGTGGTGTGGTTCTTCGGTATTCATTTGATCATACTAATAAGTGTCATAAAATCATTGTCTAAAGAATTCATAGCATAAACTTTTGTTTGAAAATACCATACAAATACTTGTCAAAGTAATAATTACATCATGCTTTCTATACATAAGTTATTATATTTGCAATATTTACGACACAGTCTGTAATGTCGTGTTTATATGGCAGATTGTTGGTTGGCCGCCATAATCTGCTATTGATAAAACTGGCATAAAGCCTGATCCGTTGCATCAGTTTTGTAATATACTAGCAGAAACAGAAGCGTAGAGTAATCTTTGTACTTCTAAAAAATACACCCTAGGGAAATAAACACCAAAATAAGGAAGAAAAAAAACTAATTTGTTTTTGACATAACTGTGACACGTGAAGGCAAGGGAAACAAATACGGCTACTAGTGTCCACTGCTATAAAACTAGTCTCCAAATTCAATGCGTACAAAGTACATGAGTTTGACAAGCAAAACTTACATTTGCCATGTCACAAGCAATTACATTGGGATCATTGGAGACAAGGTCAAGAGAGAAGACGGTATTCTTCACGCTTTTGGCAATGAGTGCTTCCCCTAGAATGCATCAGAAACATGAAAACATTAGCAGTGAACAAGCAAAAAATGAGTATTGTGTAATAGTTATAATTCACAATAAGATCAAGTATATTCTCACCACAACCAAAATCAGCAACGACAAAAGAAGGACTCTGTTTTTTCAGCCACTTGATAATTACATTAACCGGCTGTTCCGGCCAATTTGACATTTGTGTTTTGTATCCTGCATGATACTATCCAAATAAAAATTGAGATGACCAATAAAAATGAGCAATTAGAATCATTACAATACATGCTAATGGAGTAATATGGAAGAGGATATGGAGCCAAGTCACTAGTGTTGCAAGACACACTCATCAGCCACAATTATGAGTTGTTTGGTGAAGTTTTACGCTGATTCCTTCGGTTACATTTTTAACTCGGATTTTATCATTAACAATGTGAATTTTGTTGTTTAAACAAAAAAAATTAGGTCACTAGACCTGAGAAGTCAAAAATTGCTACAACATCTCAGTTCAATGTTTTGCCATTGAATCAAAGGCATCTTATCCTTTATGAATGTTAGGTCCTTAGATGCAAGTAGTTAAAACAGAATAAACGTTTATGAAAATTTTAACCTAAATAAAGGAGTATTCAATTTGAGTTCCTACTTCGGTGTCAGTAACACTAATCATGCGACACCATTATATGTCTTATCATAAATCATGTCTAATGACAGATTCAAATAAAAAGTTCATGTAAACAACCATTACCAAGTTAAACAGAGACGAATCTTCACGGAAATAATCAAGCGCCTCCTTTCCACTGAAAGAATGACAATTCCTTAAATCTTGTCAACCCAAAAAAGAATTACAAGAAAGAAAGAAACAAAATACAGAAAACAGTTTAGGAAGTCTAGTTATAGGATCATTTGAACAAGTCATTATATGAAACATGGACTCCGACACGGACACGTTGACACTGCTAATGTAAAAAATATAAGACACCGACACTGTTACATATATGGTAATTTATCTAAAGACAGTCTAAAATGAAAATTAAAATACATATATAAACATCTAACTTGAGCAATTTATGTCAGCAGAAAAAATTCTACAACAAGATATCGTAGTACATGACCTTTATTTATTCATCTATTATAAAAAAGCTAAAAATGATATAATCAACTATAATGTCTATAATCCCTAATTGATCAACATTTCTCAAAACATATGTAACTCTTGTATCTATGGTGTGTGGGAGCAAGAGAGAAAGAAAAGAAGAAAAAAAAAATTAGATATTGTCTGAGTTGTCCGACACGGCTCATGTGAGTGTTATATATGTGTCAGACACCGATCGTATGAGTGTCGAAGTAAAGAAAAAAACAATTATTTAGGACACCGGTTCGAACACCGACGCGTGTCGAATACTGCAACACGCTTAGTCCTAAAGGTGTCTGTGCTTCATACCTCATTAACAAATTAACAAAAATAAATTAATTAAACCAAAAACTGTCTAACTAGCCAGCTAGTTAATGAGCATCCAAAAATAATTAATTAAAAAAAAGCTAACTTATCTATGAATTGGTACTTTTGTTTAACCAAACAGAACCTAAGTCTTAATCTGAATTTGATGTTCCAAAACCAAAATGACAAGAATATGAACAATAACATACGTGCAAGTGTAGAGCTTCTCATTAATCATTCTGAAATGTCCACCAGACAGCCTCGATCGCATCTGCAAAATTAATTACGCAACAAATCAATATTGAAACTCAAATAAAAATATAAAAAATAAATAAATTATGTATACCTTTTCGAGAAAGCTGGAAGGTTTTTGGATCTTGTTCGATGAATCATTTTTTCCTTGTCTCTTTCGTTTTTTGTTCGTCATTGCGAACTCTTCTTCTTCCTTTTACCTCCTTGAACCTAAAACTAGGGTTTTTGTATTAGAGCTGGTGGTGATAACGAAAATGAACCGGATAGACCGGTTCAACCGATTGGACCGAAAACTAAAGCTGTGTCAGGTCGGAAAGACTTTAAAAACCGCTGGTCTTATATCAAACCGGTCAAGATCGGGGCCGGTTTTTTATTGGACGGTCGTTAATGTACACACTGTTGTAAGTTGTGCACTCATAAAACATTATAACAGTGACACGTTGATGAGCCTCATGTTTTTATATACTCCTCATTGAGCGACAAATATTTTTATTTTTTTACATAAATTTATAAATAATAAACATGTCTTGTCAAAAAAATAATATGTATCATGTGTATGATTTTTTTTTTTAAAGGAAAAGTTGTTTATAACATTTCATTAATAGTAATACAATTAGGCATATGAAAATAAATAGTGAAATTAGTTGATAATACGACTTCTTCAGCTAAAACATGAGTTTCTGCATTTGTGTCGCCTGTTGAACTTCACTTGAGGGTTTGTGAATTGTGAATGAAAGTTTCTAGCACTCTGATATGAAAATGACCAAATTCTAAAACATCAAGTTTGTTAGAGAGAAAAGCATCATTTGTTGTTTTATAATCCACCACAAAGTCGACATTGTCCATCTGCATGTCACTTAATCATTTTATAGCATTAAACAAACCTAAAGCTTCACCAACATTAACATAACATAAAGGAGAGAAACTCGTGGTTTTGGCTAGAACAAAAGCTCCATCATTGTCGTGTACACATACAACGATGCTTAATATTGCACTTAAACTCGTGGTTTTCGAAAAGAAAGCATTAATATTGCACTTGTGACGACTAGGACTCAATTGATAACCCCTTGTTGAGAAGACACATTATCAAATTAAACCTTTTAAGTACATTAACAATGTTAAGTTCGTAAGAGAGGATTTTATCTATTTTAAGAGACCTTAGAGGAGGTTAGTGTCAAATGCAAAATTATAAGGATGTTTAATGGTTTAGTAAACGGTTAAGTTGATAGGGGAGGTTGTTGTCTATTTTAAAAATAGTGAAGGTGTCTCTGTCATTTAAAGAGGCCTAATGTGAGGTGAATGTTTTTTTCCTTTTAAAAAAACGTAATCGATTCCCTTAAAAATAAAAAGAAATAAAACATAAATAGATTCTTTTTTTTTTGTCAGGTAGCCTAGCGGTTAAAATTCACCTTATAAAGTGAATAAGTGGGAGCGGAGTTCGAACCCCAGTCCCTGCATATAATAATGCATTGTCCTACCAACTGAGCTATGCTCACCGGACAGATTCATATTTCTATATGCTATAACTATATAAAACGAAATACATTAATTTGAGATGAATTTTTTCTTTCATTTATACCCTTAATTTAAACTATTTTATTTACTACTCTATCCTTTTTATAATAATATTTAAGTTATTAATTACAAAATAATTAAGTCATATTAAAATAGGAAAAACTCGACCACAATAGAAACAATTATTATTTTAAATTGTCAAAAATATTTGATCATAGTATTGGTCAAAATTACGCAATAACGCTTAGATGAAATAACTCTTAGATGAAATGACACAACGCTCTTCTAACTTAACCAAAGTCCTGAGTTCGTGTCCGGCTCTAGGCAAGCAGCATCTTAAAACTTTTAGAAAGAGTTTGTCGCCCAATTAAGTCACATAAGGCTCGAAGGAGTACAGTGTCCGCAAGTTATGCACGGAGGATGCCGGCTTAGACCAAAAAATAGTATTTGTCAAAATTAAAATATCTTTCTATACCCAATTAGACATAGTAAAAATGCAGATAGACGTGCACAGTGCACATTGGTGCCCGTGCTGGTGATACATAAAAGATCTCCAAGTTTAAGCCATGAAATTGTGGGGTGAAGATCCTCTCCATTTCCTAAATAAATGGAGATTGTCAATTACTATAGTTTTGAAGTAAATATGTGATATTAATGTTTTATATTCTTAAAATATGTGTATTTATATCATATATTTACTTCAAAACTATAGTAATTGACAATCTCCATTTATTTAGGAAATGGAGAGGATCTTCACCCATCACTTGTGAGAGAATACACGACACAACCAACAATACTTTTATGTTTAGGACAAATTACCATGTCCAGTTGTAGCTCAATATACTATTTCCTCTTATGTCAGATGGGGTTCCTGGGCCAATTATCCCGCAGAGGGTATACATCTGAACAGAAAACTCACTGGAACACATCCTTCAGCCTAGCTTCTACAAAACTCATCATAGGATGGAACAAAGACTTCTATAGAATTTAGTTAACACCACCAGATCAACCAATGAAAAAATAAAACACATAGAAAAATGACCAGTTTTGTACTAGCTTATGAATTTATAATGGGCTGTGAAAGTTGCGGCAGAGATTACCGCAACAAATGTACTCTTGGTTAATTAATGAATTATACGTTATCTATCAGATAAAATCGCAAAACCATGCTTGATGCCATTCACAAAGGACAAAATATAGGAGTTCCAGACTTGAATAAGAAAACAGGATAGATTCTTGGCTATTAATAATAAAGAATGCCAGGACACGTTTTGATTCAGGTAATAAAATGACTGGTTTGTCATTTTCACAATCCACTCAACTCCCCAACAAGCTGTCCCAACTTCTCCAAAATCTTGTAAGTTTTTGCACTATCAGATACATATACGTAGGACAAATGCATGTAAGAAAAAAGTAGTACCAATGGTAACAACCCCTAAGGCTGAACTTATCAATTAAACATCAGTAAAAATCAGCAGAAAAGATATGAACCGAACTAATTCACAGTCGAAGTAAGAAGTGAGACTTGATACATCCATTGTTTCAAGACACAATAAACTGTAAAAAAACAACATTATAATAAAAGGGATCCAAAAGAATCCAAATTCAAGGGTAAGCTGATCGAATCCAAAACCAGCCATCCTCAGACGGATGGGGCAAATGGGTTGGTGTAAGTGATGTCTGGCGGTAATGGAAATGTCATGAGAGATGAGAGAGTTTATAAATACTTCCTTGTGGGTGTCATTTCAAGATTTGTAGGGTATAAGGAAACATAGAAAAACAACGAAGGTATTGAGGGTTGCAAGGATCAAGGGACGAAAGAGGATATGCGTGTTCAATCAACAGTCACTACCTTTGCCACCTAGTGCCACAGAGGCCTTAAATATGTAGAGGAGGTTGTCGAAGATGAAATCAGGGAATCTGGCGAGAAGCCAAACCAATGAAATGCTATGTGGCCTAAAGATTCTGAGAATGGTCCTAGTTCTAGTTCTGGTTGGATGGAGGGTGACCCTGATCTTTCCAAAGAAAAGTCGTGGAGGCCGTTGCAATTCTCAACCATTATGAGTATGATTGCATTTTCCTTTTATTTTATTGGATCCCATTTACTCATTGTTTTGTCGATGAAATATTTCCATATGATGATAGTCTTAAATCTAGATGGAGCCTTTAATATCTGATATTCAATTGGAATTTGGTTTTATGCTTTCAGGTTATAGTAAGTTTCTCAAAGAAAAACTTTTTATGAATAATGACAATTTTATTTTTCCTTCAGGAAATTTATTTTAAAACATATCAATCGTTAAGTCACATGTTCCATTTCATTTGTTTTTCTTATCTTTTGATTCATAATTTTTTACCATTTCCTTCTATTGATTTTAATTAGTTCTATTTTCCTAGGTGTTGGTTTTCTTGCCTGAATTTGGACAATTTCTTTTTTTTTTTTCAACATCCAGGCTTGTAATATTAGCTCGGATGGTGCTTCTTGTTTTCTTCCTAAAGTGGAGGGTGTGAAATTTGAATGACCATGCAATGTGGCTATGGGGAATGTATGTTGTTTGTGAAACCTGGTTTGCAAACTCTTGCTTTTTCTTGATCAGCTCCCTAAACTCTTTCTGGTAAACTGTGTTGTTGATCATGATATTTTGAAAGAGAAGTTTGAAACTCTTTGTCCAACCAAACCAACTGGAAAATCAGATCTTCCGGGAATTGATATGTTTTGGTCAATTGTTATTGCGAATACTATTCTTTCTATCCTCGCTGCTAATTATCCAGTTGATAAACTTTCTTGTTATGACTCCGACGATGGCAAGTCGCTTCTTACTTCGAGACCATAGGATAGGCAACAAGTTTTGCTCCGGAAGCACAACATTGACCTAAGGAAACCCTGAATCATATTTTCGTCTGAAGAGAGTTCCCTACAAGAACAAAGTAGGTTCATACTTTATTAAGGACTGCATTCGTCTGAACCTTGAATTCCTCATACTCGTGTTTTACCATCCTGCAGTCCTTAACAAACTTTAAACATACTTTGTTCATGTAGGGATCTCTCTTCAAACTAAAATATGATTCAGGGTTCCGTAGATCAAAGTTGTTCTTCTAACAAAATGGAACCCACAAATCAACAAAACTTGTTGCCTTTGCCATGGCATCAAAAGTAAGAAGCAACCCGCCATCGTCGAAGACATAACAAGAAAGTTTATCAACATGATAATTAGCAGCAAGGATAGAAAGAATAGTATTCGCAGTAACAAGAGGTGACTCTTTCTCCAGATCTGCAGTCAACACCAACATATCAATTCACAGAAGATCAGATTTGCTGGTTGGCTTGGCTGGATTAGGAGTTTCAACGTCAAGATCAGCAACACGGTTTATTGGAAAGAGTTTAGGGATCTGATCAAGAAGCTAGGAGTATGAAAATCAAGTTTCACAAACAACAGACATACACCATAGCCACATTGCATGGTCATTTGGATTTCGTGCCCTCCATTTTAGTAAGAAAACGAGAAGCACCATCCGAGCCAATACTATGAGCTTGAATGTTGAAAAAAAATAAAGAAATTGTCAAAATTAAGACAAGAAGACCACCAACGTCTAGGCAAATAAAACTAACAAAAATCAATAGAAGGAAATGTATAAAATTATGAATCAGAAGATAAGAAAACAAAATCAAATGGAACATGTGAGTTAATATATAATTGTTATGTTTTAAAATAAATTTCTTGTAAAAAAAAAAAGAATCGTAATTGTTCATAAAAAGTTGTTCTTTAAGAAACTTACTAAAACCGCAAAGCATAAAACCAAATTTGAATTGAATATCAGATATTAGACTCCAACTAAATTTAAAACTATCATAATATTAAAACATTTAATCGACACATCAATGAGAAAACGGGATCCAAAAGAATTCATCTGCGCAAGCAAAGGAGATAAAAAGTTAAAACAATAAAAAGCAAAATGTAATCATACCGATAAGGGTTCAGAATTGCAGCAAGAATATTCACTTTCCGAGTCTACAGCCTCCACAACTTTTCTTTGAAAACATTAGGGTCACCCCCCATCCAATCAAAACAAGAACTAGACCTAGCAGCATTCTCAAAATCTTTAGGCCACATGGAACTTCCATATCCGTAAGTCTCTTTAGGCTTTGTTTGCGAGTTTGGAGGGGAATGGATGGGAGGGTTTAGGAAAAAAAAGGAAGTTCAAACAAACATTGAGCATCAAATTCATTGGTTTGACTTCTTTCTAGAAGCAGCCTCTTTCGTCCCTTGATCCTTGCAACGAAGTGGAGATAGCCACAAACCCTCCCCACACATCAAAAACTGGTCTCTCACATGTTACAACGAGGTGGAGATCATAAAGGAGTAATCTAAAAGACTGGGCAGTAAAATGAAATAAAATTGATCCACAATCTATGTGCTTGATCAAATTAACATGAAATGAAGAGTGTGCCAAAATAAACTTGTATGCTTGATACTACACAGAATGTTGCATTGCAGAAAACAAGTACATGTTTCAATTCACAATTCAACCCTTATACAGTTTCGCAATATCTAATACAAAAAATTCACATCAAAATTTCAGCTATGTTTCAAGCGTCGCAAAACATTACCATTATGTGATACTCAATTAGCCATACCTTAAAATAGAAAATTCACACCAGAACTGCACCACACTCCCAGCAAATTAAACACAAAATTACAGTGGTTTACGAAGAATAATATTTATCGCAAAAGAGGATTTGGAGAACAATGAGTTGAAACCTAAATAAACTCAATTATCAGATCATTAAAATAAGAACAGAAAACATCAAGATCGAAACCAACAATTAACAAATCAAACCTTAGAATCAAGATACCGAAATAATCAACCAGAAAAGAAGTAAGGATAAAATCATTTTGAAAACAATAAGATTTTAAGAGAAAACACCAAATCAAACCGTTAGGGTCCATACTGTGAAGAAAGTTACTGTTTGGCAGACGGTGCTGCAAAAAAACATGATATTGATCTTTTATGCAATATTCAAAACCATGGTGCTGCAATTCAAAAGCAAAAAATTAAAATAATAAAGAATGACTCATTGAAGAAAATAGATTTATCTATCCTCTGTGTTATCAGACATTATAGATATCAAGACTTCCCAGCTAGCTGCAAAACAGATAAACGAATCTCTCGATTATAAAAAATGAAGAGAAGAGTCATGAAAAGTGTGATGGTTTAAATTTTTTGATATCTACAATCTGAGAAAAGCATATTAATACATAAATCCCTGACGATCTTATTCATAGCAGTAATTTAAAGAAAACTATGAAATCAAGCCATCACAAAGCAAACAATCTGGCCAACAGATCAAGAAATAAAGAAACAAAAGAAAGTAGGACACACGAACGAGAACAAGAAAACATCAGAATTAACAAATCAAAATCACATCCTCTTCTGCAGCACCAGAGTAAATAACCAAATCGAGAAATATCTCAAAGACAAATTGAACGAAAAGACGTTACTAGAGATCACGAAATCAATACTCGAGGCTCCACACTATGAAGGAGATTATAATTTTGAAAACCAGGCTGCAAAGAAAGCATGTTCACAGTTCAGTTTGTCTCGTAATCAAAGCTCAAATTTAATAACAACCACAAACGAATGATTGAAAAAAATTCAATTTATCTATGTGAAGCCATTCTCGGTTCTTATCTGTTGTGTCAAGAATTGTAAAACGTTCTAGATTTCCAGACTTCAACTCATTGCAAAATGGATAAACGCATATCTCAATTATCCAATTATGAAGAACTATATCCAATAATCCATAAATAAACAAATAGTTCTTGAAAAGCTGATCCAAAAAAGAAAATTCAAGATAATTGTGAAATTCTTGATATCCACTTTTCGAAAAAATGCATATAAAACGCCAATCCATAACGATCTCCTTGATGTAGCAGATCAAAGAAAACGAGAAAAACAAAGCCTGAAATTGAGCCATCATAGAACAAAAAAATCTGAGAAACAATCTCAAGAACAAGCAGAACCTGTCAAAATCACGAGTTCTTGTGTGCTTCATACTAACGTTCCTAATGCTTAATCATAAAAACCGCAACATCAGCAGACATCGGAGGACAACTCTCCCTTCCCAACGCATACACACATGTAATAGAAAAATTACAAATTTTATTTATCCCAAGGCTGAACGAAAAAAAGTAAGAGGTATGACCAGTTTTATCCCAAGGATGAACGGAGAGTAAGTGAACCTCTCTCTTCCTGCCACACATTTATAGGCGATCTCCCTTGTAACACCCACACAGAAAACTCAACGGAACTGACAAAAGTAAATGTTAATTATCAAACAATGACTAATGTAAAGAGATGACCAAATTATAGCTTGAAGTCGACAGTATACAACAACCTCCAGAAGATGATGGTTCCTTGGAACAAATATCCATCTAATTTGCAAGATCGTCATATACCAATATGAAAGAGACAATTTTAGCTTCCTCCTAACACAGAGTAGTCCCTGCCACTTAATGAAGAGGATATATCTAATAAGGTGTATCATCATCATCATAAATGAAAAATAAGAATAAAAAATTATTATTGAAAGCATCTCCAAACAAAAATAAGACATCAACTGTGAACAGATCATTAGAACAAACAACAAACCAAGTTGTCAAAAATTGCTCATTTTCGGAAGGGAAGAGTAAGCCAGAGTGGCACTCAGGTTCTAGATACACAAACACACACTTGAAGAAACAGAAAAAAAACCAGCTTGTGTACTATTGAGTGTAAGTTAGTTGACATACGATAAGTATAACAAAGAGCAGAAGCACTCATATCAAATTTCTCATCTTCAGACGCCAAAATTAACAAGGTGCAGTGTAATAGAGAAGAGATTCTGTTGCATACTAAACCCATTTAACACTTACCTTGTGAACACCAGATGATACATGTTCAGAAAAACTACGCCGCGACAAATAGTTGTAGAAAAATCAAGAAAAAGAAAAAAGAATTCTCCAAATCAAGCTGCTGATCAGCAGATCACGGTTGCAAAGAAAACCCTACAATGTTCGAATTTCTCCATAATTGTGTAAACTATCACACTGTTAGGTTACATGTCAAAAACCTTAATGTAGTGAGACAAATAGTTGTAAAAAGACAGAAAAAGAAACAAGATTAGCATAATTCTCCAAAACCAGGGCTAATCAGCAGAACAGTTGTCCCACTTTATCCGGAATTTCATAAACATATCACACTGTCAGATTACAAGTTAAAACGCTAAATGTAAGAAAACAGTAGTATGACGGGGGTAAGAAAAACAAGGTTGGACTTTTCAAATGTAACAACCAACCCTAGTAACACATCGATAAACATGTGACGCTCAAATGGAGATCATAAAGGTGTAAATTGAGAAGACTGGACAATAAAGCAGATAATAAATAAAATGAAAAGGATTCACGATCTGTATGCTTGATCAGGTGACCTTGAAATGAAAAGTGAGCCAAAATAAACTTGTACCCTTGATTACGTTATTTTTTCAAGACACATTGCACTCCAGATATTAGGTACATGTTCCAATTCACAATTCAACCAGGGTGATAATCATGTATCAAGTGTCATAAAGCATTACCATTATCTAATACTCCACTGGAAACACTTAAAAACAGAAAAGTCACATCAGAACTCCAGCGTTCAGCCAACCGATTAAATGTGAAGCACCGGTCTATGAAGATGAAATTTATCATAAAAGAGGAATTAGAGGAACAATCAATTGAAATCCTAACGAACTAATAATCAGATCATTAAAATAAGAACGGGAACTTAAAGATCGAAACCAGCAATAAACAGATCATGCCTCAGAATGCAACACATGATGATTAATTAAGAGGAAGACAGAATTCTCCTGCGATACCAAAGAGTAAATAACAAATCAAGAATATATGGTCAGAATCGATAAAAGAAAGTTTTAAAACATGTTCAAAATTCAATTAGTATGTCTTTTAATCGAAGTCCAGAAATTTGATTTATATCTATCTGAAGCTCTTCTTCCTGTGGGTGTATCAAAGTTTTGAAGATATCAAGACTTCAGCACCCACTGCAAAACGGATAAACAATCTTGAATATCAAATGAAGAATTATATCCCAAAAATTATAGAAACTATTCTTGATAACCAATAAGTAATCGAAAAGTCAACAGAATTGTTAAAATTCTTTGTATCTACAATCTGACAAAGCATATCAATAATCAAGCCCCTCGCGATCACGTTGACAGCAGTAAAACGAAGAACACAAGAAGATCAAACTCACAGAGCAAATAATCAGGCCTAGGATTAAACAACACAAAACGAGCAAAATTCAGAATCAATAAATAAAAATGATTTCCTCTCCTGTAGGCTTTAACAACAAATCATATAATATTTTCTCAGAATCAATGAAGAAAGATTGAAACCAAAAGAACTTATCACCAAATGAAAATTGAACCGTAACATTAAATCATGGAATATTTTCCCAGAATCAATGAATTGAAATTTTAAAGTTAAAACCAAAAGAATTTACTATAGATCACCAAATCAAAACTTTAGGCTATATGCTATGAAGGCTGCACAAAAAGCAAGTTCAAAATTCAATTTGTATGTCTAACAAGCAAATCCCAAAATCAAAAGTAATAGCATCAACATAGTTTATATCTATTTTATTTTTTTTGTATCAAGGATTACTTACACAGTAACAAATCATTAAAATAAGAACAACAAACACCAAGATCAAAACCTCAGAATCAAGAAACCGAAATAATCAACCAGAAAACAATAAGAATGTGTTACATGAAGATTAAAAACAAGAGGAGGAAAATGCTTTCATAATGAATAAAGAAATATTGAAAATGAAAAGAATTTAATAGAAATCACCAAATCAAAACTCAAAAGGCTCCATACCATGAAGACGGTTATTAGTTAGACAAACCATATTGCTGCATCCAGAAAAACAACTTCAAAATTCAATTTGTATGCCTTTTTATGCCTCATTAGCATTCTCCATAAAAATAATGAGCGACTCTTTTGAAGAAATTCAATTTATCTATCCATGTGACGAAACTCGTTCTTATCCGTTATGTCAAGAAACAAGAATTGCAAAATGTTATAGGTATTCAACATTCGGGTCGCTGCAAAATGGATAAATGCATATATTGATTATCCAAATATGAAGAACTATATCCAATAATCCAAACACTATACAAATGTTCTTGATAACCAATCCATATAAGAATAGTCAAGAGAACTTTGAAACTCTTGCAATCGGAAAATAGCATATCAAAATGCAAATCCATTATTCACAATTCAACATTAAGGGTGAAAATCATGAATCAAGTTTCAAAAAAACATTACCATTATCTAAAACTCAATTGGAAACACCTTAAAATAAAATTAAAATTAAAATAATAAAAGAACTATTCAATGTAGAAAATCAATTATCTATCTAGAGCCGTTGTTCTCTGTTCTTGTTTGTTGTACAAGACTTCTCAAATCGCTGCAAAAACAGATAACATCTCCAATTATCAAATGAAGAATTGTATCGAAAATTTATTCAAATTCTTGATTCTTGAATGAAGCATGGACACTCCACCGATCAGGTGTGTCTTGGTGGCTGATACCGATGGCAACAACATATATAATTACGCTAAATTATATAATTTAAAAAAATTATTAATGGTGTCGGTGTGGTGTCAGTGCTTCATAGTTTTTGATATTTAAAATCGAGAAAAGCATATCCCTAACGATCAACATGATATGAAGAACAATAACCAAAAACTATACAAGCAATTGTCATTGTCGATGATCCATAAAAGAAGATTGATTCAAAAGAAGTGTGAAATTCTTGATAAACACATAGCAGTAGATAAAAGAAAACTAGCGAACCCTAAAATCGAATGAACCTAGGGATACAGAACGTATTCTGGAGGAGGTTTATATATAGAAGGCGGGATTAGGTTTAATGCGTTTTCTAAATATAATTTTGGTCCCTATAAATGTATCAATATTTCGTTTTAATCACTCTAAAATTTCCCTTCAACTTCTAATTCCTATAAAATTTCCAATTAATACTTTTGTTTCATATTTTTAAGTTAACTTTAATATTTTTTAATTAAATTGTGCATAAATGTATAGAATATCGTGTAAAAAAATCTCAAAAAAATTGGAATTTTTTAACCATACAAAATTTAAATATTAATTTTTAACCTCAAAAAATATAAAAGTTCATATTAAATTCATTTTTTCATCCCCGTGAGCTTAGCTCAATGGGTAGGATATTTGCATATTATGTGCAGGGGCCGGGGTTCGAACCCCGGACACTCCACTTCTCCACAATTACCACAATTAAATTGTGTGAGTTCTAGCCACTAGGCTACTTGACCAAAAAAAAAAAAAAAATCATTTTTTGCTAAAAAATTCAATTTTTTTTGAGAGAGATTTTTATAATATTATGAATTTTCTACAAATTTTTATTCAAAAATTTGATTTCTACATATGAGTTTACTTTAAAGGAGGGACCAAAAGTGAAAATGTAAAATCTTTTAGGGACTAAAAGTTGAAGAAATTTTTTAAAGGGACTAAAACGAAAAATTGACATATTTATAGGGACAAAAATCATATCTAACCCTTAAAACAATAAACAAATTTAGTTAAAATAAAAAAAACCACAAATAAATTTATAATAATAGTATAATTTTCTAACTTAATTTTTTTTGACAAAATTTTCTAACTTAATTAATTACAAGATTATATATGTTTTTTATCCATATAAATATATTAACTTTTCATTTTAGACCCCTAAAGCTTTTGTTACACGTTTAGTCTCAGAGATTTTTCATCATTACAGTTGATCCTTACTTTCTAGTCAATTCATGTTTAACCTTATTTTTTAATAAATTTTTTACATGTATAGAATATTATAAAAATCACTAAAAAAAATAGATTTTTTTAACAAAACATGAAGTCAATATGAATTTTTAAGCGCCGAAAACATAAAAATTCATATTTAGTTTTCTTAAAAAAAAAAACATATTTAGTTCATGTTTTGTAAAATTCTATATTTTTTAGAGGATTCTCATAATATTTTACCCATTTTTGAAAAATTTCATGAGTTGACTAAAGTAAGGACTAAAATTGGTGGCTGTTGGAAATTCTGTCTTTATTGTGGTCCGGTCCTAGTCGCCTAAACCGCGACATTTGGTTTTCCTTCATTGCAGCCTCCAACACCTTCACTGTGTTGGCTTTAAGTGGATGGATATAGTCCCACATCAGATAGATAAAACTCTTGAGAAGAGTTTATAAAGAGGATGCACTCCTTACCTTAAAAGCAGGTTTTGTAAGGATGAGTTCACTACAAGAAAAAACAAGATTTGCTACCGAAAACTTGCTATGAACTGTATTGGTAGTTAATATTAAATCAATTAGCTACCATTTGACCTGACTAATTTTGAGATGTATACCAATTTCATTTTATTCTTTTTAAACCAAATTTCATTTTATTTTTGATAAATCACATTAAAATTTTATTATTTTCTTTTCTTTTTCACAAACATGTCATCGTCGAAGGAAAACACACATTATCTTTCTTCATTCAACTCTTTCTCTCTCCATTGCTCCCTTTCTTTGATTCACTTTCTCTCTCTCTCATTGCCATCCAATCCTCGATCTAAACTTCACAATCAAACCAACAATGGCGATTTTGTCACTCTGTGCCAGAATCTTCCAGAAGGTGTGTGAAGCTCGCCATCACGACCGCAACCTTCACTCATCACTCACCAAACTCTTAGATCGATCGACTCTTCACAGGTTTATTGGTTGATTGATAGATTCTTCATTCTATTCTTGACCCAATATTTTCCAAAATTGATTATGCATCTTTTGCCGATCCAAATCATTCGTCGATTCCGAAGTCACACTTTCAATTCTAAATCTTTTGAGAAACACTCTAAATCTCACAAATCTACGCTATGTAGCTCCTCTATATGTACTTTTCTTAATTTCAAGTCAATTTTTCTAGTTTTGAACACATAATCTTCATTTAGGGTTTTGATTTTTGATTTTATATCTTGCTTGTTTAGATTTGATATTTCTGATTTAATTTCAAGTTCATTCTTAACTTTGATTACTGATTCCTAATTTTAATATTTCGAGCATGTATTGAATTCACTGATCGAGAATGTATTGGATTGTCTAAGCATGTTTAAGCTTCATTTATTGAGCATGTAGATTCTTTAAGCTTCCTCAATAGATTAAACTTCAATTGGATAATCTAGGTTATTTGATTGCAGCTAGATTTGAGTTAACTATACTGTTTGATAATGATATATAAGGGCTCAAAATCAAAACATTTATGAGGTTGACAAGCTTAAAGCCAAGTTTATTGTTGGACGGATCATTCCTATAATCGCAACCTTAACTGCCATGGCCACTGATCTTGTCTGCCTACAGTTGTACAAACTAGGGATGGCAAAATGAATGGATCGAATGAATATGGATTTGGATCATGATGGATGGATAAAAAAATCAATTGGTCCATTAAAATCCACTAATATTTATGTTGAAAAATAACCATCTGATCCATCCATTAAGTATAATGTACTTCCAATCCATCCATTATTAGACTTTTATGGATGGATATCCGTCAATCCGTCTAATAAGATATGCTTTCTTTAATTTGTTTTGCATAATTATTTTGTTAATAAATTGGTGTATAAAGCAAAAATGATCAACTTAAAAAAAGCCCAAAACAATTTTCTTTTTCTCAAGTCCGAAACAGATATTAAAAATAAATGTATACTTAAAAAAATTAAATATATATTATTAAGTGATGGGGTACTTTTCAACTTCGCATCACACCAAAACTAAGTGATGGTGCATAGGCGTTGACCGGTGACTACCACCGTTGACGAACGTTGACCACATCGATTCTCTACGTGAGTCACGGTGGCCGACAACGGATCTCCGACAACATTGGCGGTGATGTACTGTAACACCCATACTAAACATGTCTAGAATATTTAGCATGTGCGTTAAAACTGATACTAAGCCATGATCTTTACAAGAGTAGTGCTTAGAAGAGATTGAGTGAAGAGGGGAGGGAGGGTTTCAGAATTCTAGAGAGGGAAAGGGAGAGAATTCTGATTCTTGAAGTTTCGAGAGAGGAACTTCAAGCAAGAATGAAATGTTTGGGACAAAACTCACTTATATACCCCTTACATGAAAGTACCAAACTAACCCTTAGCCTTAAACGCACAATCTACATTATTTGATAAAACACCGTGAAACTGGTAAGCGGGATATTACATGTACGGTATCCGACGACGGTGGAGCACTTTGATAAAACACCGTGAAACTGCTAAGCAGGATATTACATGTACGGTATCAGACGGTGGAGCACCGACGTTGACCACCGCCAAAAATAAAATAATATTAAATTTAAGGTTAAATTACATCAGGGATCCTTTAAGTTTGATGTTTGTAACAGATTGGTCCTTTAAGTTATTTTGGTCACACATAAGTCCTTTAAGTTTGAGGTTTGTAACAGATTGGTCCTTTAAGTTATTTTAATCACACGTAAGTCCTTTAAGTTTGTAAACATTTTCAATTTAGTCCTTCTGCCACATCATCGTTTTGGTTAACATAACGACTAAATTGAAAACGTTTACAAACTTAAAGGGCTTATGTGTGACCAAAATAACTTAAATGACCAATCTATTACAAACATCAAACTTAAAGGACTTATATGTGACCAAAATAACTTAAAGAACTAATATGTTGCAAACCTCAAACTTAAAGGACCCCTAGTGTAATTTAGCCTAAATTTAACAAAATTTTAAGATTAAAATATTATAAAAAATAGTTTTTTTTTCCATGTTTTTATTTTATTTTATTTTTTCTTTCAGTTTTTTCCTTAAATGCTTCATAGCAGTGCTCTAAGTCATTATTATAGCTAATGAGAATTTAAATCATGATAATGATTATTTTTTTAGATAATAAACATGCACTTATCAACGCATTTGGTAAATGCATGGTAGTGGAAATTTATTTTTTGTTTTTCAAGTTTAGGCTACAAATAAGAAACTCATGTACTTTTCAAATCATAATTTGAAGATCAATCAATTTGAGAGTTTTCTATATTGTGCGAACTTTTCCTTTGTTCTATATTGTGATAAATTTGGTTCTACCGACATATCGCAATTAGGGTCAAGATCCTTGCATGTTTTTAAGACGATCCTAATCGACGACTTATAAATTGACATCAGAGATTAGACTTTTGAAATCAGGTGTTATCTATCATCTATTACCTTATCTTATTCAAAACAAAAACAAAAAAATATATTGTTCTATTGTTGCTCATTTTCTTTTATATGTGTGTGTGGTGTCATCTTTCCTCAAAGATACAAAAAAAAAATAAAAAATATTTTCTTGTTGTTTATTGTTTGTGATACTGTGTCATCTTTTTCTCTATTTCTTTTTGACAAAAACAAAATGATATTCATTCATTTAAATTGATAGAGTATATCAGATACAAACATCGTTAAAAACGTAAATGATGAATCTGCGAACAAACTCACAGCACCCAAGTTAATAGCATACAACGGAAAAATGCCTACAAATAATATGATAAAATCTAAATCACTGAAATACCCATGCTTTCGGATTTGCAATGTTGACGCCCAAATCATTGATTGAATTTGTAATTGATTGATGTTGATCTTTCAATAGGAACTAAACGAACACCGCGACAAGACGCGAAATCAAACGCGCACAAGACGACTAACAACACAACGCGGCAATTAGAGGACGAAATCATAAAAACACAAAAAGAAAACTTGATATATGTGAAAACCACTTATTTAGATTGAAAGAAAATAGGAAAAAAATGTAGAGGGATGATTTTAGGTAAAAAAATGACCTAAAACCACCTCTCCTCGATGAATGAAAGAGAAAGAAAATTTAGAGAGAAGTTGAAGTTTCTCTCACTAAAAAACTAGGGTCGCTGTGATCAGATACACAATCCCCTATTTTTGAGACATATTTATTTTCTCAATTATATCTAGCATCAATATCACTTTACCTACACTATAATTAAAAAAAATTATACAAATTCAAAAAAAAATAAAAATCAGGAAAAAAATGTATAAACAAAAAAAAGGAGAAAAAAGAAAGTAACATTACGGAAATTGGAAAAGGGTAAGATACTATATTGATCTAACTCTAACTTCCGTGGTGATTTACAACCCTTATATTGGTATTACTTCCTTTGGAAATCCTCGTTTTCTTTCATTGTTTCAATTCCCATGTCAAATCCTTGTTTTATTTTTGCATCTGTTCCATTTCATTGAATTTGTCTCTTATCTTCCACTTCCTTGAAATTCTTATTTATTAGTATTTCTATACCCCATTGTCCTTGCAGTTCAATTCACTAAAGTTATCCTAAAACCCTTGCCGTGTAGAATCAATCCAATGAATGTCCAAATAAAAGAGCAATGATGTTGTTGGATAATGGAGACATAGAGAGTGTGAGTTCCAATGACGATGAAATGTATTTTCTAGAGGATTGTAGTAATGTTGATGGTAACATTGTTGAACTTATTATTCTTCAAGTTTTCAACTTCTTATATAGGGGGACATAGAGACGTTGGAGAGGTGACAACGCATAAATTTAAGTCTTTGTGAAGCTTAATCATAGACGTTAGAATGTGTCTTGATTTGGTTAATGTTGTTGAAAGGTCATTTGAAATTCATTTGCTTCAATTAGAATTATTCGTTTCATTCCCTTTGTCATTGCATTTTTTTGTTTGTTTTTACACGCGGTCAGAAGAAGACAAACTGTAGTATAATAGTCCGATAGTGACCTTCCTTCAGAAGATGACAAAACTCGTCAGAGTCTTCTGATGCCGACGTGGCCTCCAAAGTCCAATTGTCTTCAGAGGCTTCACTTCTTCATATTCATCTTGTCCTTTAGGGTTTTGACTTCTTCAGAGTTTGATCCAATTCTTTAGCTTCTCACTTGATTTAGATGCTCTTGAATATGTCCAGGATCTTGTTTTCTCATAACCAAAACTTGATTTAGCAGTTTAAATTTAATTCTATCGTCCTGCACACTTGAACATATATTAACATATCCAATTGTTCTTTTATAACTTGGTATCATCAAAACTTCAGAGACATTCTAGAAAACCCATTTTGGTTCATCATATACCTCCACAATTATTTCACCTCTATGAAATAATTCGAAACAGATTTCAATCCTTGTTTGAGATGGATAATTGCAGAATGTAAAGTTAATATACGAATCCTATCATCTTTAGAAAAGCATTCTTTAAGACCCTCCCATACCATACATCTACAACGTTTTCATGAAAAACAATGGTTTGTGCTATGAATTCTGAAAAAAAATTAATCAGGAAAGAATGAATAAGGTGATTACAACTTTCTCACACACCTTGATTCAAATCAAATTGACAAGGAATGGGAGTGGATCCGTTCAAAAAAGCAATCTTGTTTTAGCTCCCAACGGGCGTTGCACTAATTGACTCCATGCAAGATAATTCTATCCATTGAGATTAGGAGCAACAATAAGAGAGTTTGGTTGCTTGGATTGACACAAAATATTGAATCAAAATTGGTTGTTGATCGTTGAATTTGAACTAGAATTTGGCGCGGAGAAATGTTGAAGATGAAATTGAAGTAGACTCACAGAATAACAAGAACAAAGAATCGAAAAATATTGATGAGAATCGATGAAAATTAGGGAACATAAAGAATAATACACCAATAGGTGATGAAAATCAACAATGTAGCTCACCAAAACTAGATGAATAGCATGGACGAAATCAAAAGGATTCAAAAAAATCAACAGAAACTTGATGAAACCAAAAACAAATTAGTGAGAAAAACTTGATGAAAGTAACAGAGCAAAAAATAACGAAGATAAATCGCATCGGAAAATACGAAAAGAACTGCTAGGATCATAACTAACTTGCTCTTTTGAGAAATGAGACAAAATCTCATATACCATATTATGAATTGAATGAATGAAGTTTTATCATTAATTGATCAAGAGATGACATTGTCTATTTATACACAAACGACAGTGTATAGCAAGCAATGGTACATCTACTACCTAATCATAAGATTTAACGATTTAGACAAATAACTTGCGTGTAAGTAAACTAGTTAACTAACTACTTTAACTGCATTTGCTCATGATGCAATACTTGTTATTTTATATTTTACAACAAAATTACAGATACAAAGATTTCAATCACTACTGCGAAATGTGGAAAAAATAGCGCCTATTTAGCAGCGCTTTTAACGCTAAAGCGTTATAAATTGTAACACGGAAGCATTAGATAGCAGTTTTACAAAAAAAACACAATCTATGATACTTACTTTTTATAGCATTTTATTCTTAAAACGCTAGCACATATTTATTAGAAAATAAGAAATATAAATAATTGTACATAGATAGCGCTTAATTTGGAAATCACTATGTATTCTTCAACCTAAAATAACGTTTAAAAGCACTATCGTAGCTACTGGAAATATAGCGTTTATTTAGTAACAAAAAGCGCTACATATCAATTAATTCGTTCCCAGTTCAGCGGTTTAGGTAGGCATTAGGAAGTTAAAGGTCGCATATTCTTTGAAAGCGCTATATAAAGGCATCCTTTGGTAGCGCTTTAGGACAAAAGCACTATATAAAACCTGCCTTAGACAACACCCGTTGCTTAAAAAACACTATATAACCTTTAGCAGCGCCCTTTTTAATAGCGCTATAAATAGCCAAAAAAATCCCGCTATTTAAGCCCTTTTTTGGCGTAGTGAATGTAATGCACTAATGCTTAATTTTAGTTGAAGAACATGTCGAATACAAAATGGGATATCGTCTCCTAACCAAATTTTCTCAATATAGAAAAATTAGAATTAAAGCCGCTAACCACTACTTAAAACATCAGTCACTTATGACTCAAATCAACTATATGTTGTAATTGACTATGTTGTTTTTTGGATTTTCAAACTGTTGTATTTGAATTTCCAAATTCAATTTTGAAAGAGAATATGTACCGAAGTTGTTACTAGGTTGAGTCACGATCAATCGCTCTCTTTAAGGCGTTTTATGACACTGCCCAAAATTGTACAAGGCAAAGAGTATCAAATACGCCGCCTCCAACATAAAACAAGCCCAACTACAACTGTGTGGATAACTACTGAACTGTAGAAAATTGTTCGAGATTTACACCTCCAATATTGTAATAAGACAACTCTTTAATACATAAACCACTCTACTATGGTAATGTGACCACTCCATTATGGTGTTTTATGGTGTTAACACCACTCAAATATGATGTTATCACCATTCTAACCTCTAAGTTCTCCAAAATATCAATATGGTACTACGACCACTCAAATATGGTGATATTACCATTCTGACGCTTTAACTTATATATATACACTGTTAAAATCATTCTTAAGTATGACGAGACATTTTTATTTCAAAATGGACTACAATCTTATAAGTACTTTTTAATCCGAAGAGACATATATTATCAAAGGGACTATGTTCTTAAGATCTTTCTTAATTTTGAAGGGACATTATACTGAATAGGGACTAAATCTTAAGAACACTCTTAATTTTGAAGGGACAAAAAATGGAGATGAGGAGAAGAATAGCTCATTAACATAAGTTGGAGGGAGAAGAGAGAAAGAGTTCTCGACACCTCAATAAAACTCTTTGATGTATTTTTTGAATTGAGTGGAGTCCTCTATTTATATAGAGGTTTTGTAACCGATTTAGCTAAAATTGCGGCGAGATCAAAATGAAACTTAACCACTAATAAGTTCAACAAATCATGTGGATAAGATAAAAACAACAAACCCACAAAAGTGGAGGAAACAAACTCATTGGATATGAATGAAAGAAAGATAGGAAATTCGGTTAAATTCTTATTCTTAACGCAACAAACATAAGCTAAATTAATTGGAAGTGATACCCACGAACTATTAATATTAAAGTTTAAACACTACTAATGTGTGTGTTCTATTTTATGTGGGACCTCACTCTCTATTTTTTCAATTCATATCACACTAACTCAAAGTCTTATTACTTGATGTTAATCTTCCAATTTCCTTCCAACTTCACACCAATGTTCAAACAGACTAACTAATTTTTAATTTTTTTAGTTACATGAGAGAAGGAAAAAAAACAAAAGAAAAAAGCAAAGAAAATAATTATGTCCTAATAAAGGACACTCCTATAGCATCAACTAGTAAGGCTAAGGATGGACATGGTAATGGCTAATGCACCATCACAAGAGACTCGAAATGATTAGTACCTCGTTTTGTAAAGTATATCCTCACAAGAGTTTCCTTCTCTAAAAATATGATGAATGGAAATATCTCACTACTTCAGCAAATACATCTGAATTAGCTCCAAGAGGCTCACATAGTGATGAAGCCTCGACACTTCCTTTGACACTAAATGCACTACATGAAGAGAGTCAGAAAAACAAGCCAGATTATTATAACCAGCTTCCCAGCAAAGCTTAATCCCAATCATAAGGACATGAATTTCTGCATACAAAATATTGGACAACCCACACTACCATAGAAGGAAAACTAAAATTTTCTCTCAAAGTTAAAATTCTGGCACTGTAAAAGATGTTGAGCACGATGTCAAGACACATGGAAAGTCTAGAATAATGTCAAGACTTCGTGACAACACAAACAACAAATAACAACTTAAAAATAAAGGCAGAAAGTAAAAGGCACAAGTTATTTGTTAACCCAGTTTGGTGCAACGTCACCTATGTCTAGGAGTTACCAAGCCAGGAAGGAAATTCACTATAATAATATTAGTTTGAAGCTTGCATAAACTACCTTCGCTCTACTAGCTTTGCACCTAATCACTAGCCGTGTAATTTCTATCCAAGACACATCTAGATATGAGGCCCCTCTCATTTCCCCTCAATCACTCACCAATGATAATCAACAATTACAAATGAAATGGAGACACACTCCGTGAAACACAATCCACTCTTGCTTAAAAGCTTACGAGTTATTCACAACTTACAACTCAACGAATTCAACTCCAGCATCAAGGTGTTTCAAGAGTGACTCACAAACAACTATTGACAGACTAAAACCCTAAAAGTCACTTTGACAATTGCGGCTTCAGTGAGTTCATTAGGTTTACAGTTTTCCTTTATATAGCCAGAGTACAACATGGGCTTGATGAGAAAATCGGGCTAAAACACACAGCTGATCCAATAAGGTCTTCATCACACAATTCTGGAAGCATATATATATATATATATATATATATTGTTTCCTTAAATGTTACAACATCACACTTAAGAACCATGCAAAGCTAAAACCACCTCTTGATGCTTCTAGAACACACGCTTCTTTGTCAACACTCCACGTGAATCAAATCTTCATAGTATCTTCTGAGATCTAGTGTTTAAAACAAAACTGCAAGAATGCGAAACAAGGTACGCTACGATGCGGTACCAACATGTCAAGACATCTTGTCCAACATCTTGCTAGAACACTTGTTTTAACAAAATGCAGGCAACTATAATCTACAAACCTAACAAAAAATCCTAACCAATCCGCCATATCCTGCTTTACCTATGTTAGTTAAAGCGCTGCTAACCACGTTAAGAGCCATTGTATCATTATCACCATATTGTCAACATACTTCTTGCGTGGACCTAACTAATGCGGTTGAAATAGCATTGTCGAATGTCCGCTGTGGAACTTGCAACTAATTTAGAAAAACAGCTAAGAAATAAACTAAGAAAATACTTGAATATATATTAATTAAATGCTTATTACAATCAACACCAATATTTATACTTTGGCATTAGGAAAACAAATAAACAAACATTAAGAAACAGTGTCCACGTAAATTTTTTAATTGAAATAAACATAATAACTTGTAGCACTTATTTTGAAATGATCTCTCTCTTATCACTAAATGCTTCTTTTTCTTAGATTAACCTTCAAGCCATGTTTCATGTGTAAGACAACAGAAACACTTGGGATTATGGGATGATCTTCCACCACTTGAATGTGATAATTCAACAATATTGCTACAGCAACCATTTTCATCTCAATGAAGCTTATATCCTTACCCAAACAACTCCTTGGTCCAGCATTGAAAGCAATGAACTTGTAAGAGGGAACATGGATTATCCCTCCTTTCTGAGAAATCCACCTCTCTGGTTTAAATTCCAAGCAATCTTCTCCCCATATTTCCTCCACCCTTCCGACGGAGTATAGAGAATACACTATCATTGTATTTGACTCAACCCTATGTCCACTAGGAAGCACATCAGATTTCTGTGCAGATTTATGCTCAAAAGGTATTGGTGGATAAAGCCTCAAGGTTTCACATAAAGCTCCATGTAAATAAACTAACTTGCTAAGCCCTTTTGCTCCTAAATCTTTCCAACTATGTTCTCTTGATGGTAAATTTTCTTTGATCTCTTCAAGAATCTTAGCTTCAATAAAAGGATGTGTTGCCACCAACCAGAAAAACCAAGTAAGGCCCGAGCTAATAGTATCTCTTCCAGCTGCAAGTAGATTAATTGATGTATCTCTCAAAAACTTGTCATCTATTAGATTTTCTCCATCTCCTACTTCATTCATAATGGTATCTAGCAAGTCAACTTTTTGTTCTCCTCGCATTTCTCTTTTGGATTTGATTTCTGAATACAACATTTCATCAATAAATTTACTATTCTTTATAAACTGTTTCTCTTCACCAACTTGAAACCAATTCTGCAACTTCCACAAGAGTTTTGGCTTAAGATGCCTTATGAACAATGTATCCTCTGCTTGTGTAAAGGCTCTCTCACATGGAATTTCAGGGAGATCAATAGAAAGACATTTAGGATCAAATCCTAATACCACAGAACATATGTTGTCAAAGGTTAACCTTTGAAAAATATCTTGCAAATCCACTTGCACCCCATTTTTAGAAGCATGGTCAAGAAATACAAGAAGATAGCTACAAATTTTTTTCTCAACGGTTTTTTGAATAAATACCTGAAAATTTTCCTGCTTGAAAATTGAGTGAAGTAGCTTCCTGTTATACTTCCAAATGTGTGAATCAGACCTAAAAATTCCTTCTCCAAGGACTTCAAAGATCTCCCTGAAATCGTTTCCTTTCCCGTAGTTTTCGAATTTCGTGCTTGTGATGTGTTGCACGTTCTTGGGATCACTGGTGCAAACCATGTTCATATTTGTTAACCATGGTCCTTCAAAAATGAATGTTCCTCCGTTTTGTTTTAAAGTTAAGTCTACATAACCGTGAATGTTGGATACGTTTTGTAAGAGACCTGGTAGCATTCCAAGCACAGGCCATTTTGTGATTGGTGTGTTTCTGTTGAGCCTCCAATAATGGATTGCAACGAAAACAAGAACGGCCCAAAATATTTCTCCAATACCAAACACATACATTATCACTCGTACACTTTTTTATATATGTTTTCTATATGAATGCGATTTATTCTCCAATGCTAAACACATGCATTGTTTTATTGCCAATGGTGTGATGTTGTGACAAAGCTACGAAGCTATTTATAAAGCATTGTTTTGGTCATTATATGTTTCGCGTGTATTCAAATATGTTGGAAGTTGGAACTATATGACGAAATTAAATGTGCACCTACAATTTAATATGTTACATACATCCCGACTGCCATTCCTTTATTGTAGCAACTGACATGCATGGCTAATGGGGCCTTTTTTTATGTTTTTTTTTTCTTTTCTACCACTACAATTTTATCTTGGCGAGTCATTCGCGAGAAACTTCCTCGCGACATATATCATTTGCCGCAGCGATTAAGATGAATAGAGTGAAATCAATATGTGTTCCATCATTTTATGTGAGTTTCTTTTTTAAAGTATAGAACCCACATTGATTTAACTCAATAAAAGAGTGATTGTTAGAGAGAATGTTCAAAAGAGTGTTGCAAGCACTACTCTTGATTATATATATTATTTTAACAAAATTTCATCGATCTAGTTCAATTATTTGATAATCAAATTTGTGCTTATATTACAACTTAAATTTTGGATATACAATACGATTTAGATATTGGATAAACCATCATTTTCTTTAAATGTGTGAGGTCGGATCATTATAGTTTTTGAATGTGTTGAAATTGTAAATGCAAATCTACATGTATCACATTAATTCATCATTTTAGTCCTTAAAAATGTTGGGCAATCAACAATCAGTCATCAATTGTATTTTCGTTAGTCACCTTAGTACATAAACTTATTAAAAAAATAGGTGTTAGAGATGTGCTTGTAATTTCTATACATTATGAGATTATGATCACAACGTCTCATATTCAGAGACCATATTTTGGTACCCATGATTTTTAGTTAAAGTTTGTCATAGCCCAGAAAACTTTCTTCCAATTATATATATAGAAACTACATGTGTCCTTAACAAACTTGTCAGTATATTGAAGATAGAAATCATGTGTCTTTAGAGCATAAATTATCATGACCAATAAATTTTTAGATATCGTAGAGTTTTGTTAGGTACCAATATCCTCGAGGACAAAAAAATTTTAACATTTGAATTTTATTTAAATTTTTTTTTTGAGAAAGAATTTTATTTTAAAATTATTAATATAAAAATATGTCATGACATTGATTGATTGCACGAGAAATACCTACCCAATTAAATTAAATGGATACTATTATGTTCACCTAAATTTTTATTGAAGGCATCCAAACTCAGCATCATTAGCAAGAAAAGGTACACCAAATTACACTAAGCGAACCAAACTTACCAATGGAATCATGCCCACAAGGGATTACCAACACAAGCCTTACATATTAATCCTACACTAGAACTACCTACCTCCTTTAAAACACCACACCGATAAAACATACAAATTGCGCTACACCATAATATGTAACGACTAATATCCTTCGCAAGAGGCTTATCACATCTTACAACAACACCTATGGATTTAATTAGAGCCACAAGATCAACCAATCAATATGATACATAGGCAACACCAAGGTGTACAATAATAAACCTCCTATGCAATTGCACCTTTGGCCACATGAATCATCATCATAACTACCGGAGCATCATCCCCAAAAATTAAATAAAATTGACTTGAAATTTGACACAAGCTATATCCATACAATAATAATTAAGGCCGTAACAAGACATAACGAACTATAACAAATCAGAGATAAGATCCTCTCCATCAATAATCAAATTTTCTGAGACCGAGTATTTAACACAACATCATCCTCCCTGCGACCAAGTATCTAATGCTCCGCAATTTTTTATTGACTTGAAATTTTATTAATATAATCAAAACTAGTTAGTATTTGTGTACTCGTGAGCTTAACTCAGTTGGTATGGACAATGCATAAAATATGCAACATATGAGGTTCAAACCCCAACCACCACAAAAAAAACTAGTATTTGCACCAACTTTATGAGGACTTTTTCAGGTTAAAATGTAGAAGTTATAATTATTTCATCTCTTTCATTTTCACAAGCTTTCCTCTAAAAACAATAATCAAATTTTCTACTCTTTCAATTTTGAATTATGCTCTATACCCAACAATAATTGCTCGCTCCCAACTGAAAAGACGAAAATACCCTTGCGGATGTTAACTCACGCTAGTGTTAATTTTGCGTGAGTTAACATACGGTGCGTGAGTTAACTCATGCTAGTGTAAATTTCAACATGAGTTAACTCACGTTTATTACAGGTTAGCGTATGTTAACTAACGCAAAGTACTGATATAGCAGACAACATTTACTGCATTTAATGCAATGCAACCAAGTCATAAATGACGCGTAACCTTGACACATCTAGAATTGAACCGAATTACGCCAGTTTAACAACATTATTAGATAATATGACATAATCGATCCAAATTACACAAAATCATCATTTATCACACAATCACATAATAACACATAAACGATCCAAACGATCCAAATTACACAAATTTGTCGTTAACGACGCGTAATCACTTAATCACACTTAATCACACGCAAACGATCCTAATTGCACGAATTTGTCCTTAAATTTCCAAAATCACATAATCTCACATAAATTGTCAAAATTACACAAATTCATCGTTAAATTACTCACAACACAAATTCATTAAAAATCATCGTTAGATCCCAACATGATGCTGATGTAGTAAATCTGCAAGCGCACGGTTTTACCGAATTTTAACAATGATTAGATGAAAGTATTAAAAGTTAAAGGGTTTGATTTTTGTTTTGAAAGAATAATAATAAAAATAAAAGCGCCTTGGGATTATTGGTTCATCTTGATGACAAACCCTTCACAAACGAAACCCTAAACCTAGAACTTTATATTGGACCTACTTTCTAAAGACAAGTTTCTCTTAAGCCTATCACATCTCCTTTCTGTAACGCCCTAGTTGTTATTATTTATTTTGATTTATTTTAGAGTCTTTTATATGATTTTAATATGAATTATGTTGATTGGTGTTGATTTTTGGTATGCTATATTTTATTATATGATTTATTATGATATTTATTAAAATAATGTGAGAATTATTATTATTTTGAAAATTGGGGAGTTAATTAGAATTTAATTGAGTTTAGAGGGAATAAGGTGTAATTAAATGGAGTTATAGGGAGTTAAGAAAATAGAAAGGAAGTTAAGTTAAGAGTTAGAAAGAGACAGAAAACTGTCTGTACGCACAATTGAACCTTTGGGAGGAAAACAGAGAAAACCAAGCCAAGGGGAGAACAAGAGCAAGAGGGGATCGATTTTGCTGTAGCTTTGTTTGTGCAATTGAATTCAGGTAAGGGTGAGACTATCTCTCA
>Ga0228711_1001613_pt1 | contig 33561 bp, 21 predicted proteins | sample MedpolnodulmetaG_2_FD_177996 | JGI IMG/M metagenome (GOLD analysis project Ga0228711, IMG submission 177996) | Root nodule microbial communities from Medicago polymorpha collected in Santa Monica, California, United States - brown nodules | ecosystem: Host-associated > Plants > Roots > Nodule... | reverse complement strand
TTTATCATTCCAAGTGTGATTTACCTGGTTGATGGACTGTTCTGTAGGTGAAAGTTCAAATCGTTTAAGGTGAGTTTTTTTTTCCAAGTTTCATTTAGGTTCAATAGTTTAAACATCCATACTTCTTTTATGTGATTCATGTTGTTAAAAGAATGAATATCACGGCTCTTAACTGTTGAGATTTTTCATTAATCATTTGTGGGAAACTTGTTTTTCATAAAATATTTTTGTTTCTTTTTGTTTATTGCTTTTTCCTACAAATTTGAGTAAACTCTCATTGATGTTGGATATCATGTTCGTATAATCTATAACAAGTTAAAAAAATAAACTTTATGTATGTGGTTTTACTCTAGGCTTTAGAGATGGTACATTGAAATGTGTTTTTTCGTAAAAATTAGAGATGTTTATCCATGATGCTTACCTAATATTGACGTATCACCTACATTGGTTATCAACCACCACAACCTAGAAAACTACATGCATACTTCTACTATCAATTTAAGAATATACATACAATCTAATTGAACTTCCTGCATCATCCTTACAAAATCTCTAACTCTGAGGATAAATTAGTCATTTTGAGATCACCATCCCTCCATAATTTGAATTTCAGAATTTTACAAATTCAAAATTTTGTCTCACCCACAACTTTCCCAATTCTTCTCCTTTTTTTTACAAGAATCTCTCTCTCTCTCTCTCTCTCTCTCTCTCTCTCTCTCTCTTCCCCTGTCTCTCCCTCTCTCTTTCCTCTTTCTTTTTTTCTCGCCTAAATCACCTCCATTCACAGTTCTTTTTCTTTTATCCTTCTCCCAACAAAATTTCTTCCATCTCTCTCACAAACAACAATCTCATTCTCTGCTTCTTCTATCTTTATACTTCATTCATGTCTTATTAAATTCGTCATTTTTCAAGAACACAAAACCCTAATTTATCTCTTTTGCAAATATTTTCTCTTTTTTACTACATCACATCAACACATAAATCGAATAACAAATCATAGTCTTTGACGATGAGTTGATCGTGCGACATGGATTTGAGGAGCTTCATCCATTTTGAACACTGTGTATGAATACAAAATCATAAATCCATTGTTGGTCTTGCATTTGTAGTCATGCATATAGTCATGGATGAGTAATTTCACCTTTGCAAGAATCGAGAATCAGCTGATACTCACGACTAAATTAACGATATGAGAAATGCCACCATCACACTCTCTAACACACTCCAATAACATAAAGCCACGTCATCCACTTTCTTAACTCCTTTACCCAGTGACCGGTTCTACAGGTGGAAGCAAAAGAACATTTTTTTTTTCTTTTTTTTTTAATGAATTCAACTGCTGGTTCGTCATCTCCATGGGGAAGCTGTAACCACAACCCATTTCTCTGGCCAACACGTTTCTTTGTCTTGAGCTTTCCTGTTGATGGGGGAGTTAAATTGATATTTATATATGGGTACCATCCCTCTCATAAAATATATATGGTTTATGGGTTATGATTACGTATGAGTTTAATTCATCTCATAAAATAGAAGTGTGAATGATCCATATCAAGACATAGGTTTAATTTCTTTTGCAAGCTTTCCTGCGAATGAATCGATTTCATATTCGGGCCAATTAGTTGCAAATTTATTTAATTTATTTTCTTTTGGTCTAAGGGCAAATATTAAATCGGCTAGTCGTGTTTAAGTTTTTTTGTTGTTTCATGTCTTGTGGTTGAGCACTTTGATTTGTTGTGCCAAGAGAGTTAAGTAGAAGAGTAAGCTGTGAATCTGCAGAGATGAATTTGTTGAAGGTGAGTGTGGAAAAGATGAGTGGTTTAAGTCCAGATAAATAAAAAGAATAAAAAAATAAAAAATAATGTCTCTCAAGTTATATCTGGTAACCGAGTTAAGGAATTAAGGAAAAAGGTGAGGTGGTTTGATGTCATTGGAGTGTGTTATAGGAGTGTGTTAGAGGACGTATCCATAACATTCCTCTTAATGATATTGTTCCCTTAAACTTTCATTGTAGGGTGTTTGTATCAATGTTCATTTTTATGTTCTAATTTTGCATGGCCAAAAAATATTAGAGGACCCTTCAAAATAATAATTAATATCAGATGTAAAATAGTATTATTTTTTGTTAGACTAAATTAAATATAGCCAAAAATTTTTTTGTAGGGAGTCAATTAGTTTGAAAAATGTCAACAAATATCTTTGGGAGAACCTTAAAATAAATTTTTGCATATTTTGTGTTTGAAAATTGAAGTATTTAATTTTTAAAAAAATAATTTTTTGATTTAAATTTTTTAACTAGAATCTAAAGTTTTGTCCAAAAATAAATAAATATTGGAAGCAATAGTTTTTTTAGTTTTTTTTTTTGTTGGACGGAGTTTAAATCATGAACCTTGCATATATCATCCATTGTCCTTATCAACTGAACTAAACTCACAAATACGAAATAATAGTAGTTAACAAGATGCAATTAGTTTTCATTCGTTATTATTAAAATGCTAGAAACACACATTTTTCAACCTACTCTATTTAATTTGGTAAGAGAGTGTATTAAAAATGTGTGTTAAAACATAGGAGAATGTTAACAAGTGCCGCAATAGCTACGGTGTTAAATATCCCAAACTAGTGAATTTTCATAGAGAAAGTTGTGTTCCTAATATTATATATCCAAGATAAAAATGTGTGTTCCTAACCTTCATGTCGTTGGATAAAAGTAAGTAGAGCAGAATATCTAGGACACGCGAGTTACCTCTTCTGTTGCTTGAGTTTACGTGAAACGTAGAACCGAAAATGGACTTAATCGAACTATGGGCGATTTTCGGTCCTGGCGTCGCCGGAGCAGTTTTCGGTGCCGGCTGGTGGATCTGGCTCGACGCCGTCGTATGTAGCTCCACCACCGTTCCTTTCCTTCACTACCTTCCTGGTCAGTTTCACGTCTCTCTTTTTCTCTATCTTTTAGTTTTAGACTTTTAGGGTTTCAATTCACTGATTGTGCTTTTGATTGTTGTTTTCGAAGGAATTTTTGCTTCTCTTGCTGGTTTGATGTTCAATTGCGTTCGAAAAGAAGATATTGATTATTCTCCTTATGATGAAGGAGAGTGGAGGTACTTACTTTATTGCTCATTTGATTTGTTAATTGTTGATTTCCTTGTTGATTATGGCGATGTTGTTTCTCTTGAAAATCGGTAAAGAATTCCTATATATACGAGTTAGGACAATCTCTCACAAGATATAAGTTATTTATAAGCCATTTCTCCAGAAAAAGATAAAATTAAGTTAAAATTGTTAACATACATGCCTTAAGTTGTTTTCATAAGCTGTATAGGAGAACTTACGAAAATAAGCTGTTAAGCTGAAAACTACTTACGACCAATGTCAGAAATTGTTTTCGTAAGTTCTCCCATACAGTCTCACAACAAAACTTATGCCAGTAGATAAACTAAAATAAGCCAATTCAAACATTCCCTAAGAACTGACTATTTTGAATTACTTTAAGCTCACAAAAGTGCAGGCAAGCTTTGTGGTCTTTTTCTCCTGCAGGAGAATTCTCATTCAAATATTATTTGATGTGCTTATATACTAGACCGTAAATTAGCTAAACAGTCACATACAAACTTTGCTGGCTTTAAATAGCTAGCTGATCAATGTTTACAAGTTTACGGGTTTTAAACAACCAGAGAATTTGCCAATAAATTCCATCGACATCTCTCCTCAAATTGATGCTAGTAAGTCTATAGACATCATTCTTCTAACTAGGAAAACATGACACTGACATGTCAAAGATTTGGTGAAGATGACATCAATCTGTAGTCTAAACAAATGTCAAGACATGATATAGAGTGATAATTCCTTGGTTACATGATTCCTTGATAGAGTGACAATTGACCTGCACTATTTACGGTAAACCTTGTTGCAATTTGTATGACGCTTCTGTTGTCGGTGTCAGTGAAGTTGGCTTTGCTTGAGAAACAGCGGGAAGACCACAGAACCAAATTATCACAGAGCATGCAGTAGACATTGCACAATGCTCCACTACCTCAGTGAATGATTTAAGTTTTGTGCTTTTGCATGATGTAAGCAGTGGAATTGAACAAAGCGTGGACTGGACGTGAGCCCTAGAAAGACCATGATTATAAGGAGAGGAGGTTAGTCATAGCATAATTCTCTTAGAAGCGGAGGATTTGGTATTCTCTTGTAAGAGCGTAGGCTTTCCTTTTGTTTATGTAACAGTCTTGCATCAATTCCTATTTTGAGTGCTCCATCAATTGGTCGGACCTGCCAAATATGGGTTCAATGTGATGCTTTCAAAATGTCTTTTCATGCCACTATTGATGATAAGCCTTACGCTTGCATTTCACTTTAAAATTTCATGCGCATCAAAGCAAAGATGGCGGATAGATTTGGATCATTGGAAACTAAATTTGCTTCGTTAGAAAACAGCCTTGGCCACGAGATGAATCAAATGTTGGAGAAACAAACTATGAAGGCTATAGTTGGCCTGGTTTATTTTGGTCAAACAATGTGGTTCTGAGGTAGAGTAGTAGTGAGAGAGGAGATTAATATGTCGAGTTTACAATTGGTGTATGGATGCACCACCAGTTTTGGTAGATTCGTGAGTTTGGCAACTCCACATATATCTATCAACTGGACTATCTCAATTCAAGAGGGAATAGAAGATTTACAAATTTACAATTGTATAGATTTGCTGACTTTAAATGTCCTGCGGTACCATGCGTTGAATTTGCTGGTTTTAAATAACCAGCAATTTTCCAATCTATTTTTTTGACCAATTATTGGTTTGGCCCTTATATCTTTACTTTCCAGGTTCATTACTTCAATGTCGCACCTTGCTTCAACTCAACTAGACAAAATAATCCCAGGATTTTTATTCCCCTTAGTTCAAAGCTTCTTAAGAATCACATGGCTATCTATTCTGTGTTGTCTTGAGAATATGTTTTAACCTTTTACTCTTGTCAACAGACTGAAGCTGTGGCTCTTCATTGCATATGTTGTGTCCTTCGTTTCTTTAGCTGGATCAGCGGGGCTACTGATCCAAGATTCACTTGACAAATCTTCTCCATCAGTGTGGACTGGAATTGCAGGCGTTTTGCAGTGTGTATTTGTCTTGATCAGGTAAGGACAGGTTTATTTCCTAACGAGAACTGATTTTCCCCTTCAGTTGTTATGGAAAAGTGCCTTGAATTTATCATTGAAGGAATCGTGTCGAAAAGTGAAAACTATTAAAAATGGAAAATTTTGAATCACCAATCATATTAGTAAATATTTAAAAATCTGTTTGAAAATGATTTTCAAACAGCCAGCATTTCAAATTCCACTGGAAATATGCCTAATTTTTATTTCAAATAATGTTACTTTTGGATAACTTGAAATCATTATGGTATTGATTTCCCAAAGTCATTACTGTATTTTAATAATTCCATCACTTAAGTCAAAAACTTGAAAAATATTGATACTTCCTTTTATGTCAATCTTGAAATTGGTTAACAACTTAACATTATGCTGCCTACTTGTTTGATGATTATTTTTATGCCAAACCAATTTTTCGTTGCATGCAGTGGACTGATTTATTGGACTTCACATCCCGAATAAGATGGACCAGGCTATGATTTGGAGCTTCAAATTATACCAGACTATGCTTGCCCATTTGCCATTTTCTTTATTTAATGTGGTGATAAATAGCTGGCTTGGTGTAAATCAGTAAATGTAAATTGTCCTAACAGTCTCGAGCCACAGGTTCATATTGCATGTTTGACATGATTGATCAAGATCTACTATCCAATGTAATTTCAGTCGCATGGTGGTTTTTACAGAGATGTCTTCTTCATTTTCTTAATATTTGAACTCAGCAAACCAGAACGGAAACGTTGTACTCAATTGAAGTTGGCAATATCTAAGTAAAGACATGTATTTTAATTGAAAAATTTAAATAATAATTTGAGGTCTCTAGTAAAGTAAACTATGTAACATTTCATCAACTCCATTGACTTCTTATTTGAATAGTTTTATAATTCTAATTAAAGAAAGATGCGTGCACCTATTAATATGATAGAAAACATGACATTACATAGATGTGCGAAAAAAGTTACATTACACAGGCAATATTTTCTATCATAAAGCACCATTCATGCCAAACTTTCGAACAAATATTTCCAATAATAGCTGCGTTTACATTGTAAAAATGTCATACATTTGCAGAATATTCTAGAATTTATTAATAATTGTACATTTACTGTGTAGAAAGTATGGTACATTCATACAAGTAATTTAATTGTAACCAAAAAAATACAAGTAATTTTATTCACTCTCAATATCCTTCAAAGATACAACTACAAGTAATTTAATTCCCTACCAATATACTTCAAAGTGAACGTCAATGGTCCCTTTCATTTTCGGGGGAGTACTGTTGTGGTGGCCTCATCAGAGATGACCATGGTAATCTAGTCCAGGGTTTCTACTTAAAATCATATCTACTTATTCTCAACTATAAGTCCTTTCTTATAAGCCCCTCATTTTCTTCCGTAAGATTGGAATCCTTCAATCTAATTGATCAGGAATCCAATAAGTGTACATATTTGGAGGCTTCCTTTGAGTTTATCCTCTTCTACATGGTTTGCTTAATGATGATGTCTAAGAAGTTTGGTTTCTGACTAGTTCTTATTAAATTTTTTGGTGATAAAACACCGTAATTAAGGTTTTTGGCAACCTTACGGTTCCAGAGATAATATTACCACAAACTTGGACTGATACTTGTTTGGTTATCTCGACTTAAAGTTATTAGCCTCTTCCAAAAGTTGTGTTATGTCGGAATCAAACCATGGTCGTCTCACACAAATTCAGCACTGCTTAACCAACTAAGCCATGCCCATGGATAATTTAATTTCTGTTAAGTCCTAACAATTTCCTTCTCATAAAAAATCTAATATTTGGAGGGTAAGAAGATAAAACTATCAGAGATTTTGATCTTGAATATGGTGTTGGGCAGTCCGGGGAGCCCTGGAGCGGCAATGGGTCAAACGTCCAGGACCATAAGAGACTTGAACACCACACTCTTACCCAAAACCTTAAGGCAATGGGTTTATGGGTTCCCACTCTTATATATCCTTTGTTTCCTCCATTCCTAGTCGATGTAGAACATAATCACTCACACTTGATTACCCAACAATCTCCCCCTCAAGTGTGAATCACCTACATCACTAGCCTGATCCACACTAGGATCCCGCTCCCGCTCCCCATTGAGCCTAACTACGGCTCTGATACCACTGTTAGGAAATAACAAGGGCTGAAGAAGAAAATAAACACAAGAATATAACACAGAAACTCCAAAACCGGAGAAAAACAACGACCGTTGTCTAAACCAACAACCAGAGAATAATCACTATGTGAAATTTTTTCCAACACATAGACTTCTCTCACTCTCACCCCAATGCCCCAGTACACCCACACTCTCACAAAGCAAATATTTAAACTAAGTCAGATATAAGCTTAAAGTGCTACTGACTGGTGCATCTAAAAACAAAGAAACTAGGTTCAATATATAGCCTTGGTCTTCCTCTTGCTTCACTAAACTAAGCGATGTGGACATAATCACCAATAACTAATATTTTCAAATCCCCTTCTTTTCAAGAAACGTGACAATCAAACCCAACAATCTCTACCTTGATTGTAAGGAGGAGTCTTCCCCTTGGTTCATGACAGTACCTCATTAATCATATAAATATTTTTTCCCTTTCATGCAAGTGACCTTGTGTAAGTAAGGTAATCATGATTCATGAAGAGGTAAAATTTTGCATATGAATGTTGATTTAGTTGATAAGAAGTTTGTTATCTTGCAAGAATGTGGGCTCAAATGTCGCAATGAATGTGAAGATTTTGTTGGTGTGTGATATGTAAGAATCTCGATAATTCAACCAAAAACTTAACACATTTGGGGATCACTCATCCAAGTTTAACCACATTGTTGCGTAAGCTGCCACATTCATGATTTTTGTTGTTGATAAACGATGGGGCCAAAGCTTGCAAAAGACAGAGGAGTAACATCCGAAGTAGAGACTCCAAAAACATTAGCAAGCAAGCACTCCTTAATAGCAATAAAAGGTTGCTCAAAATACACAAAATTAGCTAAGGATTTTTTTTCCCCCAAATACACTTTACATGTAATATATACTATTTGAATAATTGATTAATGTTGCCCACACATTTGAAACTATTTAATTAAGACGTAACCATTTCTTCAAAAAAAAAATAAAAAAATTAAGACGTAACCATGTTCTTTAGTAAAGTTAGTGTAGAGTGACGTTGATGTTTATTTTCAAATTATCTTAATAAGTACATGTGGAAATTGCAGCTACTCAAATAATTTTATTTGCTATACTATCAACAAACTTATGCAAAGTTATCCCACAAGAGATGTATAAATAGCTAAACGTTTGTTTGGTTACTTATACAAAGAGAGTCATTTTTGTTGGCATTGAAAAATGGCAAATCATTTAATACTTTTAGAATATAAAAAGCGCAGAACATTTATAATTTATGATATCTATTTATACTTTTGGAGGTTTTTGTTTCATGGTTGTAATCTGTAAAAATTATTTTTAGAAATATGGAAGTTACAAAGATGAGTTCCTTCGTCTCTTATAAAGTTAGGAAATTAGTTCCCGAGCATAAAACATTTGTAGGAATAAAATAACTTCTCATTCTCCATGCCGATATTCTCAAGGAAATGGATGGGAATAAAATATTTCCATGAAGGCGGGATTAATACTCAAGTAACCATCTAGTAACTAATCCCATGCATATGATAAATATTAACCAAACGCTTTTTCTAAAAAGTACCTGGGACATGATATAGGGTCACCTTGACGGAGTCCCTTTTCTAGATGAAACATGTTAGATCTACCAACAATACAAAGCACATTAGTCTTGACACTCGAAATACAAGCCATCATGAATGCAATCGATTAAGTGGAAAACCAGTTCTCATACTAATTTTCCCCGTGCTATCAACCATATTTGTACTGCAACAAAATTCTCACAAATGCTTTTGGTAAATACAAAGTCAGTTTAATATGGAGATATACTATCGGGAATGAGTGGTTTTAAGAAATTAACGATAATCTTAGTCAACTCCTTAATGTCACATTACAAAGTGAACTAGGAATGAGATATTTATTATCAATTGTTATGAAAAAATTCATCATATTGATACCCAACTGGCTCTGGGGTCTTACAACTCTCCATATCATGCAAAGCTGGCCTAATCTCCTAAGGTTGCTTTATAGGTCCCCAAGTTGCTCCACCCCTAAAAAAATTCAATCGGAATATTTGATGGAAAAAATACCGATCCATTTGGCTTTAAGACTTTCTTATTTTTCATACCGAAAAAATACCAAAATTTTAAGACTTTCTTATTTTTCATACAATCTAATTACTCCGTTTCCTAACAGCGACTTTAATTTAAGAGTATTACTTTTTCCACTCTATGCCCTTCTCACGCGCCCTGCAAAATTACCAAATTACCCTCTAGAAAACAAAATCCGGAAATTTAAAATTTGGTCCGGATTACATATTCCAGATAGCTTCGAAGTATAAAAGTAAGTTCACCCTCCATTTTTATAGTTTTACTTTTTACTCACTCTCTCTCCCTCTAATCCCAAAATTCGAACTACAAAAATCCAACCAAAATTGGTGTAATCTTGCTCAAACGGGCCGCATTTCAACCCTTGATAAACATCACATGGAAGGTTAGTTCGATTTCTCTATGCATGCAAGTAATTTGTACCGTTTTTTTTCTTCTTCTGCACTGAAGCAATCCGGATTTCGTTTTCCGGAAACATCATTTCCCACCCCATTTATTGACTTTCATCGGGGTGATTTACACATGTAGGATTACATAATCCGGAATTTGTACAAAATTTCCGGTTTATGCACTCTGAATCTATCTATTCAAAACTGGCATCATCATCCATCAGGGTGGTTGAAGTGCCAAAATCCACGAATTTATCTAGAATTAATATTCCGGAAGGTGTTCGGACTATATATTCTGAACTAGGGGTATTTTTGGAAAAAAAATAGGGCGCCTGAGAATTCCATAGGGTGGGAAAAGTTTAACGTAATAGTCGGAAGTATTCTTATCCCCGTCATTAATCCATTTGGCTCTAGACCTTTCATGCCACATCAACTCCTCCTGATCTGAGATTAGTAGCGAAGCCAAAATTTTTGAATAGTGGAGGCACCATATGTATCATTTGTAGCATTAAATATATACTACATTTCATTTTTTAAAGCAGAAAATACATCACAATTGTTTTATACGATTTGTCATCTTTTAGAATTATTGAATGTTTTTCTCATTTTTAATCTCAATAAACACATTTCTCTATATATAAGTAACAATCATTTAACCATTGATCTCATTGAGATTTTGCAACTCATTCTTAATAATCTTCACAGCAGATAAACCTCTTTTAGTTGTTGCAATGCCGCAGGTATATTCAAAGATAACTCTAAAAACATATATACTCACGTGTAAACAATATGTTTTCTTTTCTCCACCGTTTTATATTAAGATCACAAATCCCCTCTAATTCTCAAAATGCATCAGAGCATACATCTAATGAATAATTTTTCAAGCTTGGGAATTGAGTGCAAATGGTTGAATAAAAGACAATTCCGAGGCTAAATGAATCTAGACACACACAAAGCAGTATTATATCTTCTAATTTTGTAATACTAACATTGTAATAGATTAGAGCTACATTTTATTAATGCCACAAAAGTACTATTTAAGAAGCTTAGTGCACTATTTGGATACTATCTTGGCTCACTTGGGTGTCATGCAAATGTCACACACTTCTTTTAATTTCGTTCGCATGAGCACCTCCTTTATTCACATTTAGAGAACACATATTATTAAAATTGCCAGCCAACGGTCTTTGACCTGTCATAACAAACATAATCTTCACCAATGCAACCTCAAAAATTCCGCCTCAATGCATTAACAGAGTGAAAAGGAAGGTCCAAGTTCCATGCATGGTGATTTGAAAAGCATTGTTTTACATTATACAACACAATTGAGTTTTAAAAATGGGTGTTGCTATTTATAGCAAAGAAAGTTATCCCGAATGTTTCACGAACTGTTTTTCACCCTTAGATTATCACATAATTTGAACATATGGGTCAAGGAAAAATATAGTGGTATTGTTATTCATTCCGCCATCGTGATTTCATTCGGACCAATTTTTTCGAGATACATAGCATTTTCCTTTAAAAATACACAAATATGTTTATTTCAGGTCGAGATGTTTCTTTTTATTTTTAGAAAATTAATAACCACACATTTGCTGCTATACTTTAGGGGATTTATATTTGATTTTTGAAGAACAAACTCAACGAATCTATCGGGCTGTAATGAACTATTTTTTTCTATTAAAAAAATCGTCTTCGAAAGACCAAGACAATCACGTTGTTTACATTTTGGGGATAGAGTGTAAAATGAACTAGGTTGATTTCTCTTATACGATTCTTAGTGTACACAGTACACACTGAGCTTAGTGTACTTCCTACTGGCATATTGAGGCCCAACAAGATGAACATAGACAGTCTACGTATGACCAAATGTATACCACGATGCTAGGAGGGGGCCTATAGTGAAAAGCTGTGAAATCGCATTGTTCCTTTCGTGACCAAAAAAAGAAGCATGATTTGCTAAACGTTTCTTTTCTAGAAAACAAAACAGACCACTTAGCCTAAGCCCTAAGTTGTCTTCGTTATGATTGAGAGAACAAAACAACGAATACCCAGTTGTGTTTGTGTATAGAACAGAACAATCCTCTAGTCCCACGGATGAAACGAGGGAATGTTTGTAGTATTAGGGGTAATGTCTTGGACCCAATGTTTAACTTACATAATCGTATATCCTTTTGGCTTTAACCCAAAAAAAGGTTGAAAATGAAAGAAAAGAAAGTGAAAGAAAACAGATTTAGACCTAGAATATGCATGATGTGTTTGCAAATCACATTCTTAATATAGAGAATTTTACACTGCTACGGTAGGTGCGATAAAAAAAAGTGAACTGATGACAGCGAAACAAAAAAAGCATCAACAAGAACTTAAATTGATAAACTTTTAATTTTGTTTGTTTGTAAATTTACCAAAAAAAGTCATAAACTTTTATCATTTAAAATCAAACCCTCTTGAAAGAAAAACGTATATGAAAGTACCCCAAAAGATGAAATTGCCCAGCACCTTCCTGCAGACAAAATAACCCCTACGCTACTACCACTACCCAACCAACCTATTGCTTTTACCACGCCTCAGAACAAAAAAAATCCCCTGTTAAGCAGGCAGGCAGGCTTGAGGCACCTGTAACTTATTGCAATATTTGCAAACGCATGGTTCCAAACAAAACCCACCCTCTTTTTTCCCTCCCAAATCACCAGCCTTCTATAAAAACAAAAGAGAAGAATGTTACTAGCCAGATCTATTCATGATACAACCAATAGTTCAAACTTCGGATCCAGAGTCGGAAGTACTCGACCCAGCAGAAGCTCCATTCAAGTTAGTAGCATAAGATTCAAAAAATTTGGACAACTTTGGCTGCATGCCTGGGCATAGCTTTAATGTGGTGGTGCCCATTTTCAAGCACTGCAAACAAAAGTCAAAAAGAATAAGTTTTAGTTTAGACCAACATGAATTGATAACACCATTAAATTTATCCAGAGCAAAGTCAATCAGAGCTACTACAAAATGCCTCTTGCTCAAGCATCAGATTTACTATTATATATTACAAATCAGTTTAGCCTTGATTGAAAGAAAAGGGTAGTTTTGAACACATTTCATTCAATAAAGAAAACCCCCCTTTTTTTCTAAATGGCAATGAAGAGAAACCTTTACCTTGAAAAGGGAAAATTTGATAAAATTAGATGAATCGTAAAACTTAGGTGCAATTACTTGTGTGCTGTTTTTACTGTTTCCTCTTCACAATTAACACATGGACTGTGTATCCAATCCAATAATATAAAGTAGTTACTTTAAGCTTAAATATAACTAAAATTTAATCCATGTGACATGTTATAATTGGTGAACAAAAGACAAGGAACAACGCCCAAGTTTCCCCTTAGAGAGACGCATAGAGATTTTCAGCAACTTCCAATTCATAATGAGCTCAATCAATAAAAAAAGGGATAAAAGTAGTTGATGCTCACCTCCTGATAAAATGTATTGATCTCCTCTTCTGTGAGGCCTTCATCCTCATCACCAGAATCCTCCTCCCAGCCAAGAGAACGAAGAAATGCAACTTCTTCCTCATCAGGGGTTGAATCTTTCAATCTGATGTTGGGAAGTCTGTGATTCTCCAAATGGGCATTACCATTGCTAGTCACTTCAGTACTATTTCCAAGATCTTGAAGGCTTGCAGGGGGTCCAACTGCTTCCATATTCACTTCACCAGATTTGTCAGACGTGGCAGATGAAACCACGGAGCTAGAATCCGGAAGAACTGAGGAGTTCAGAGTTTTCCTCTTAATGAGATTGAAGAAATCATGTCGGCTCTTCACTTGAGAAGCAAACTGTTTCTTATCTGCAGTGGAACCTAATTTCAGGTCCAAAGAAGCTGGTTTCCGCTCTGTGGTGGATTTAAGGTTATTGGGGTTCCTCAAAGGCGCAGAAGCAACTGCAGAAGGAACAGCCAGATGATTTCCGGGTTTGATGTTAGAATAATTTGTTGGAGTTGAAGCATCCTTCGCCGTAGGAGAAACACCATTTTCCCATACCACAGATTTAAGATCAGTGAACTTTCCAGATGTCTTTGGAGCATCACCTTTGGCATTTCCATTGCGGACAGAATGATTAACAATATGCAATGCAGAGGGTTGCTGTGGCACACTCTTGGCAGCCATATTCATCTCGGAATTTCTGAGTGTTGCCTTCGGCTTAGATTTTTCAGAATTATTAACCTGAAAAAATATCCCAAAATCACCAAAGATTTTAAAAAAACCAATCATTTACAAAATCAAAATGAAGACAACAAATAAGATGTTATAAGTATAACAACTTCCAGTAATTATGACATACAAAGAAAACCTGAGAAAAATCTCAACGGCATCCAAAGGCTAAGAACAAAAGGGAAGGATAATATTACATAATTCAATGTTATTGACATATATCCACAACCATCATAATTATACAACAGTGGGGCAGCAACCAGCTTGAGCATGCAAAAATCAGTATCCACTGATTAGTGTTTTGGTAGACATGATAGAAACCACAACACAAAGCATACAATATTGTTTTCCATTTGCCTAATAACCAAAGTAGAACATGGATGTAAAAATGGTAAACTTTGGCTCAACTTAAAAGATGAAACAAAAAAGAATACAACACAACAGGCTATGTGGCTTCATTTTTTCCGTCAAATGCACTATAATGTGAATGTAATAAAAAGGGTGAAATCATGTAGCATTTGTAGAATTAACTGCACATTCATAGACGTTGATTAGTGCACATTATACATGCAAGAATCACTAAAACAAAAACCATCTGGTTATACAAGTGTTCTGCATCATGATTCAAATTCAGGCATCAAATTCAGGCCTAAGAAAGAAAAACCTGCAAAAGTTCAAGCTTCTGATGCTACTGCTACTAACAATCAAACTGTTCAAGCTTACAGACTAGAATTCTTACTTTAAATCCATGTTAGAATAGAAATATAACAGTTTAATGAAACAATAAAAAAGAGGGATGGGAAAATGTCAAATATGTGCCACTGATAGAGGGCGGCTAAGAGAGGGTAATAAATAGTAAACAACTTATGGCTTCTATAATACCACTCTAACCTTAAATTTAAGCAAGAAGCAATCAAATAAAAGAGACAAACATTGCAATGTTGATAAGTTATTTGCATTTTCCACATGCATTATAAACGCAGTAAGAAATAAACACTAACAAACTTCATGTTGTTAATTTCTTTGACATTGTGCTCATTCTAAGTCTAGTGTCCTCCCTAGAAACCCACCCTCAGTAAAGCATCGATTTTAAAACTTCTTGTACTTTTCAAATTTTCTATTTCAACTAGGTGTTTACCATTAAATAACGCCCCATAGCAAGAAAAAGAAATGGATCGAACGCAAGTGCAAAACCACTTCAGGAAATCCTATGCCCTGGTAAAAGCTAAGACAGACCAATTTTCGCAATTCAAACAACAACAACAACAATCAAGCCTTATCCCACTAAATGGGGTCGGCTAATTTTCGCAATTCAAACCAATAAAAAAAAAATTCAAAGGCAGTTTACTCACCAAAGCCTTAGGCATTGATGGTGTCACTGGAATCAGCTGTCTTGACTGCTTAATAGCAAGTTCTTCAAGCCTTTGGGTTTTGACCGAAACCTACAATTGATATACACATTATTAGCTGGTCATTTAAATAAATGAAATCATTATATTTAAAAGAATGATACAGAAAGTGACAGACAGCTAGCTCAACTACCTGAGGAATTGACTGAGATCGAGATGGAGCCTGCACCAAAGCTTCAGCCATGTTAAGACCAACTGATGTACTTGAAAGTACAGACCCAGAGGTTGGAGTAACAGTTTGTTGCGCTGTTGGAGACCCAGTACTACTGCTTCCAATCATAGAAGGTACTTCTGCTAGTGCAGAAGTCCATCCTTCTCCGCCAATCAAAGATGAACTGCCAACAGGTAGAGATTGACTAGCAGTACCACCCAAACTCAAAACAGGAGATGCAACTCTGCCTATTTCAGCTGAACCCGGCCTTTCATCTCCTCCAAGTGATGGAAAATCCTTATCAAAAACAGCTTTGTGAAAGCTGCTACCAATACTACCCCCAGAAAGCACATCATTGCCGTTGCTCTGGTTGCAATTGCTACCAGATTTTGTATCTACTGTCCCTCTGTGGTTCACGGGCTCACTCTGCTTCCTGGAGACCAATGAATGAGAACGCCTCAAAGTATCCCTCTCTGTCCTTCCAGCAAAGAGGTCAGCCAATGGTTCAGAACAGTTACGATCCCAGTGGTCTAAAAAATGGGATCTATCTTTATCTCTATCCCTATCTCTATCTCTATCACGGTCCTTATCACGATGATTTCTGTTGAAACTACTATAAGCATGCTTTGCAGAGCCATTGATAGCACTCCTCCGAGAATTTGACGAAAATGTCCGTTCAAGAAACACGGAACGAGGACTATCAAAATCACCAGCTGTCTTAGAAGATCTATTCCTTGTATGATTGGCTACACTATGAGAATCTACACAACAATGTTAAACCTATCAATATATAATCATCTACACTATGAGAATCAACACAACAATGCATGCTATTATAAATTGATAAAAATTAAAGCATAAAAAACACTAAAACTATCAAGGAAGTCGAAATTACCGGTATGATTAGAAGAAGATGCAAAATGGGGGGATGAACTGGCAACACTTCCAGCACTTCTCAACCATTGTGGAACTAAAGCTGGTTCACTTTTTTCCATAATGAAAACTGAACATCATCAGAATCAACCCAAAAAATGCAGAACCACCTTCAACACCCCCAACCCTAAAACAACACTGTTGTTATACTCTGAATACTAACCTAAACTATTCACCCCTCCTTTTTCCTCGGTTCTAGAAACCCTAAAAAATTAATCCCAAATTCACGGTTGTAACGGCTCCAACAACGCCGCAATCTCAAAACACAAGACAATGCCGTAAAGGAAAAGGTTCTCTAAACCTCCATCTTCAATTAGAAAGATTGATTCAACCAAAACCTAGAAAAATCAGAGAATCATAATCTCTCTGTAGAGAAAATCGATTCTCACAGCAAAAAGCACAATCCGAAAACAAGGATGAAACTCTTAACAATCGATTAAAGAAACCATCCAAAGAATTAAGCACGAATTTATGAACCGATTGAAAACCCTATACAGGGCGAAAAATGCGTCTCGGAAGAGAAACCCTAGAATTACACGCACGTGATATAGAAACTATTCCAAAACTAGGGTTCCAGAGAGAGAGAAATTTGGGAATTGATAAACGAAAGCGAGAGAGAGAAAAATGGTTTCGATAACCCTAGAGAGTTTTTTAAAGCGAGTGAGTGATTTTGATTAATCGAAAAAGAATTAAAGAAACGCAACCGTTTCGATAACCGTTTTGAAATAACAGTGATGTTGTTGTTGTGAAAATGCGTTTCGAGTTTTATCGCGAAGTGTTGTTGAATTGTGGAGAGTGTTGTTTGTTTTGGAAATGAGGTTGGTTTTTGTATTTGTTGAGAGAGAAAGAAAATGAGTGTGTTGTTGAGAGTGGAAGGAAGTTAGAAAAATAGGGTTTTGTTTTGTTTTGTTGTTGATTTGTTTGTGCGATGTGGTGTTGTGTTGTGTGTGTGAGAGAGAATGCGAGAGAGAGAGAGAGAGAGAATGTGTATGGTAGTGTATAAAATTTTCTGTTAGTTTTGGTACTCTTCAGAATGAATGAAACGTATCAAGAACACCCTCTTCAAATATACACTTTTTTAATTTAGGAAAATATTTATTTCATTTTATTATTATTATATTATATGTGTGTGATTGACCAAAAGTCTGTGTGTGTGAAAAAAAGGAAATATCCCTCACTGATTTTGTACCAAAAAAAGAGATATCCCTCTCTAGTTATTCTGACTTTTCTTTTCCTAGTTGTAGCCTCTCAAATTCTAACCCTCATCGATCTTTCTTTGAACTTGCGTTTTTTTCTTTTCTTGTTGAAAAAGCCTAATGTTTGCGGTATGGTTGGTTGTGATAGTTCTTGACCACGGATGGACAGTGGGGGTGAGAGGTATCCAATCAAAATCTCTCACTCTCCTCTTTTGTTATAATGCATGAAAAAAATTTAAATATAATTCTCTTGCATTCTAAGAATCAGGTAATCCAAAAGTCCTACCTCAACTGGCAAAATGCCGAAATTGTTAGGCCGGATGTCATGACCGGAGTTCGAGCCCGATACCTCCATTTGTGTTTGTGAATTTATAATGTCTTTGTCATTTCGTCTATTTATCAAAAAAAAAAAAAGAATTAGGCAATTAAATGTTTAGATAAATATAGTTCTTACAACTACCATTTGTGAAAGTCGGATAAGCCAAATAGGGCCGCTAATATGAATTTTCTTGGCCTCGATTTTAACCACGGTGATGAGATCGTACTTAATGTGGTAAAGGTCGGCAAGGATGAAATGGCATAGGGCAAACTATTTTTCTTTGTGGAAAAAATTGATCAATTAATCTGGTGATTTGTAGATATTGATTGAACAGAACAAAACACGTGAGTTGACAACTAATAATGAAGGAAGGAAACATGTTCCTGACCGGAACAACACATTTTGTTTTGGCATAATGTTTAATGAAAGTCGCATGGCAGTGACACATGGAACATAAGCTTTACGGGGTTGTCGGAAGTAACGAAAGAACTTGCGACCTCGTCGTTAGAACATTTCATATGAGACATGAAAGTTATGAGTGGTAAAGCTCCAAAAATAGGAGGTTGCTGCCACCATATGAATGTCAACCTTGACAGGATACCAGGATATTTTGACAGAGTCAATGATGTCGAGATAGTCTAGCAAATACTTTTTAGCTTTCCCGACTTTGTTGAGCTAATTCAAATATCTAGGAGGGACAATAGTAAGAGGCATTCTTATAGTGGCCGGTTTATTTGTCTGGAAGTAAGAAACAATGATATAGTTTGATAGAGGAGCAAAAATTGTCTCGTTTTTTCGACTGAGAGAATGAGGTTTAACAGTCTCTAGAATACATTTAGGGCCAATGTGAGGCCAAAAAAAATAGCAAGAGGGTTTTTAACATCAAAGAGACACGAGACATTACATGAGCCCATAAATTTTTGTTGGATGACATCCCACCTGTCATGGTTAATGGAGAGATTTTTTTAGCCGGGGCATTTATGAGTAGGGAATTCAAAAGAAAGAAAACGCAAAAGAAACTTAGGATGTTGAGAATCGACTTTTTAAGGAAAAACACTTGAAAATGTGTAATGATGAAAAGGTTGGTCTTTAGATTTTCAAAGGGTGCAGATACTCATCACATTACTTCAACGCGGTATTCAAAACATGTGACCTTTGATTGGACTCGTGATGTGTGAAAGAAGCAAACAAAAACTCGATGATTCATATAAAATGAGTTAGCCTATGTTGGTCCATCACATTTTAACATTGACGCCAAATTTCAACCATTCTAAAGATTAAAATTAACTCATTGAGATAAACTCACACGAAAAAGGGGACCTCGCAAATCAGCTTACAATCTAACGAACTTTTCCTATAAATAATTACATTATAATCAATAATACAACAATATTTCATACGATAAGAAAGAGACTTTGAAAGTCACCACATAACATATACACGATGGTTTGACGAGTTTGAAGGCATCCTGGGAAAAACATTAGAATAAAAAAATACCACGAGGCTTCCTTTCAACGCTGGTCAACAGATTTTAATGACTAATGTGAAATGAACATCAATATTGTATAACTTTCAAATTAGTGGTAAATTAGAAATGGAAAAATCATTGAATATGGTTAGGTAGATCAATTTAATAAAAAAAATCATCATTAAAGAAATTCAAAATATAAAATTCAAAATGGAAAAATCATCAACACTTGAAGAAGGATGATTGATACTATAACTGTTGTGGAAATACGAGGATTGATATTCTATATGCATGTGCATGTATTTTTTGTTTTAATCTTTCGGTTATCAATAAAAGGAGATTTTGATAACGCGTAATTTGACTGAGAGATAAGTACAATTTGACTCATAATTACAATAGTTAGGATTTGAGTTATCCCCGACAATTTATCAGTAACTAGAGCTCGCTAATAACTTTAGTCTAATAAATTTGTTATATATACATATGAACTACTAATAATGAGTTTTAAATATATATAATTTAACTCATTTGAGTTGATCTGATGGTGTTGACTTGAGACCTTAGATTGTGCTCCCCACTTCAAAGACTCATGTTCGACTATTCTCAGTGTCAATATGGACGGACTAATTTAGTTTCTTCAAAAAAATTTAATTTATCAAATAATTAAATGTTTAAAAAGTTCATGCAGATAAGGGTCACTTTGACTTTGATCACTCTAAGTCTCTAACAAGATTTTTCTTTCAATTTGTCCGTGCAATTTCAAAACACTTTTAATTTAGTCTATCGTCGAGCATTTCTTATTGAAGAGTTCGAATTTTAGTGGCGTGTCATATGTCACCCAGACTTAACTTATGTTGATTCATTAAAATATCTTACTAATTAATTTTATTAATTTTTTTTATTAATCATGTCACTATCTTTTTATTAGTTTTTGTAACAAAGAAAAATAAAAGTAGAAATTAGGGTTCATAGAAAGTGGAAGTGTTGATCCAAGTTCCACGATTTTCTTCTTCTTCTTTTTATTCTTCTTCTCTCCATCCATAATCTAGATTTAGAAATAGTTGAGTCACCTTCCACTCACCACTGCCCCACTACAACCATTAAGTTAGAGTTCGAATCCTTTCCACTCTTATCCAAAATACAAACGGGTTGTTGCTCAAACAGAGCAACACAATATAAACAACCCCTCCAAATTCAATTCAACCATTTTCTACAAAGAAGAAGGATTGTGGCAAATGAATATCAAATCATTGATTAAGAAAAGAAAATGAAAGAACAGTACAAACACAAAAATACTCACTTCATTGAATTGTCAACAAGGAATGCTTCCAATACCACCAAATACTCCAACCACACAGTCCTTGCCCCAAAAATCGAGTCCATCTGTACTCCAAATAAAATAAAAATTATTTTTTTTTCAGCAATAAAGTACTTCAGCTTCTTCTGCACACTCTTATGTGATTCAACAAATCTACAACTTATCTTAAGCAGATGCCATAAACTATAAAGTAGAGAAATGTAACCAAAAAAATAAATAATATATAGGTTTCACGACGGATTGCTCAATACATCCAAATATAATAAGAGAAAGGGATGACGACAGAGGTAAGATTTTTGATCTGGAAAACTATTTGGCTTAGATGATAGTTTCTTACGATGTGATGTTGATTTTTTTGTCAAGGAACTTGCAACAACTATGAATAAAGGTTTTACTAATTACATAGATAGAAAGAGAAATTGAGAGCGATAATTATTTATTACGATTACGAGGGATTAAGTGTCGTGATAGGGATAGTGAAGGTGGGATGTTAGCGGAGTTTGGATAGGGTTTTAGGTGTTCTCTCTCGCACTCTCGCTAAGTTGGGGGGTTCTTCTTAATTTTCACTTCACATCAACCCTAGTTTATATTTTGCCTTAAACGTAGTTTTACCCCTCTCATATTTTGACCAATTTCAAATTTTAACCCCTTTTTTAAAATTTGGAATTTTTTCCCTATCCTGTATTATTCAAGATTTTGCTCCCCCCACCCCCACAGAAAAAAAAACCACATTTGGAAAAAAATCAGAGTAATGCTTTGGTTTTGAATCGTTTGCCCGTCCATATGGCAGAGGCACCGCGTTTTCTCCCTCGTCGCTTCCATTGCAGAACAGTCTTCCTTCACCGTCAGTAGTTCACACCTACCAGCTCAGCTGGTTAGTCGTCTTTCTCAATCAATCTTTTCGATTCACACTAACTTTCTTCCATCATCTCTTCTTATTTATAACACTTGTTTCTCTTTTTAATTTTTAATAATAATTTTCAACCTATTGTTCTATAACATAAAAAACATTGAAGAGATATGCTATTTTCATTCATTGCAAACTTTATATTATGGATTCTTTGCAAGATTCTCAACATTTTCTTTATTCTCTCACGTTTCTTCTTTTCTTTTGTTTTCGGTAAGCTCTTCCTTCAAATTCTTTATTCACATCACCATATCAACCTAACCAACGTCATTTTCTTTATTCGCCGAAGATCGAATTTGTAGGAGTTTATGCCTTTCTGGACCAGCGGAGGAAGGTGAATTCAGTGAGAAATTTCAAGATGAGTCTGTTGTTAGTGGTGGTGGGGGTATCAATGACATTCGTCCACCACCGCCGGAAACGAGAGTTACAATTGTTGATAATGACACTTGTTCCACTTGGGACTTTTTGAAGGAATTGTTTCCGGTAAGGGAAGGCGAAGAAGGGGAAGGACTTTTTGACGATGAACGGGAAGTGGCAAGGAAAGTAGGTGAGGAAGTTGGTAGGGTAAGTTTGAAGAGAGAAGAGGAACATGGGGCGGTGGACAATGCTGCATGGATTGCAGAGATTGTTGCTGGTCTTTCGGAATCATGTTCATTTAGTGCTTCGAACGAAGATGATTCCTCTAGCACTGCCACGGAACCTAGGTCCAATAATGTATATCCTAAAGGGAGAGTTAAGTGTATTATCACCCCTGGTTGCTGGCAAAAGGGTGAGTTTCTGGGGGGTGGATCGTTTGGATCTGTCTATGAAGGAATTTATGAGTAAGTGCAATCAATCCTTTTACTTTCAACTTTACTTTAGCATATGTATGCGTGCTTTAGCAAGCAATATAAATATGTGTTTAAATTAAAACTATACTTTTTTTTGAACAAGTAAATTAAAACTATACTAATGAAAACTTTAGAAAAATGCAATAAGGTTAGGGAGCTACATTTCACAAGGGCAAGGGTATTGTAATTGCTATTTAATGCCATTTTTTGGGGTCACAATTAACAAAGTTTCAAAAGATTATTTCAAACTTGGCATATTCCCCAACTGCTTATAATAGGGCATAAGTTATTATTCAGTGTTTTTCATTCAAGTTGAAGGGGAGGTATGATGCAATGGTTGAAGTTACTATCCCTGTGACTAAGATGACACAAATTTAAGTTGTGGAATCACTCTGGCAAATAGGTTTGACCTTTCTTTAGATCCTGCCATGTTGTGGGCTTTATAGCTCCAAGTTGCCCCTTCCCCTATTTTCGTTTGAGTTGCTGCTTGTTTTGTTTTTTTTACTGTATAAAGCTCAGAAGCAAGCTTTCTTGATTGTACTGATTATTTTGTCGCCTGTTTTATGTTATAAGTGATAACAATTATTCGTATCTTCTGAATTACTGCAGCGATGGATTCTTTTTTGCTGTGAAAGAAGTTTCACTGCTTCATCAAGGGGATCGGGGAAAACAAAGTGTCTCTCAACTGGAGCAGGTGACGGGCTTACACTTTTATTTCCTTATCACTTATTATATTTATACTTTACTTTTCCAATATCGAGCAATCTTTTATGAAGAACAAATAAGAAGTTTTCTTACATAAATATAATGTTATTTTATGTAATATGTCAAATTGTTTGAGAGGTTACGTTGTTGTCTCCTTTATGGGTCTCCTACTATATTTGTTTCCTCACATCATTCATTCTCTTTTCTCTCAGGAAATTGCACTTTTGAGTCGTTTTAAACATGATAATATAGTTCAATATTATGGCACTGAAAGGGTACTTTATTCTTGTCCTGTCTTTTCTTTTCTTTTACTTATATGTCCAATTTGATCTTTTATTGCTGTTTGCCGTTGTAGAATCTATTTTGTCCGGTCATTTCTTCTTTTTTCTTGTTCATTCTGATCTTTTCTTGTCGCTTACCAGTGTTGAATATGTGACGAACAATGGCATTACATATTAAATCAAACTTAAAAAGGTCCTTATGCATCTCAAACTTTTCACATTATTTGCAATATAAGTAAAATGTGTGTGGATAGAGTCTGTACATACCGTCATGATAGGCATGGCTGCCAAACTCTTAAGTTAACTCACGGAATTGAGTGAGTTTACGACTCTAGAATCAGGATCGAGTTAACTCGCTTGCAAATAGTTTGTGTAAATTCGAGTAGACTCATAGAGTCACATACACGAGTTTGGGGACAATTGTCCACAACTTAATGGTTATTTCCCTCTGACATGACTAGACAATAGTTCAATGTTAAAAAAAACCCAAAAACAAATCAGTTGAATGATAAGGCTCTATGGTGTACAAAACCTTAACATCACAGTTATTGCACTTAACTCAACAAATGCATCTAGCATCCCGACTCAAACCGATCTGCAAAAGATGTGAAATATGTTGTATTGAGTCCCGACCCCATAGCTCCTAGCACAATGAAGTAACGAGTTAGAAAAATGAACAAACCCATCATTGTTGAATGAATCTAACAGGCCAGCACGGTGTATGAATCCGACTCCGATGAGTTCAAACTTAACTACACCTAGCTGAATCCAGCTCCAACAAGGAAAACCCAGTACCACCATCATCATTTATGAGTAATATCGAACCCCAAAATTTATCTTTTTGTCTATCTATTTTGAACTTGTTATCTTCTTTTCCTATCCTGAACTGTGAACCTATACTGTGATTTATGACTGTTCATTTTGGATTGTGTGCTATGCTTGTGGTCTGGACCTATGAAGCCATCTCAGTCTAATTTATATGTTGCTTACAAGCTATTTAAATTTTATGTTAAGTAAACTCTTACAACTTTATGAGTCAAATTTATAGAGATTCCATAAGTTTATGAAAATTTTCGAATTTGACAACCTGGATGATAGGCAATGGAATGCGGTATGAACTGGACTGAAGCTATGAACCTGTCTTAGTTTAATTTATAGTTAGCCAACAAAATATTTAAATTTTTTATTGAATAAATTCTCGAGTTTAACAACCTTGATGATAGGCAGTGAAATGCGGTCTATTATATGTACTACAAACGATCCACAAGAGTACAAGACTGCAATAATTGGCAAGATGAAAACTTATACTAGAAACTAAACCACTTTGGCCACATCTTAGCCCCTTATTTATTGTTATCATTTTAAACATTTTCATTTGAGGGGCATTGGCTTTATTTGTACATCTTACAGAGTAAGCTCATGGTTCAAAATGAGATTTGTACTTTATACCTTTCTTGATGTTATTGCAGGACGAATCCAAGCTGTATATATTTATTGAGCTTGTAACCAAAGGTTCTCTTAGAAGCCTCTATCAGAGGTACACTCTTCGAGATTCCCAAGTATCTGCCTATACGAGACAGATTTTGCATGGTTTGAAATATCTTCATGATCAAAACGTGGTTCACAGGTAACTCCAGTTTTTTTCTTCCTTTGTGCATATATGATTACTGATTTTCTGTTAATTCTGATCTAGCATCATATGGTATGGTTCCCATTTCCAGAACAATGATGTCAAGAGTCATGTCCATGGTTCTTGCTTCAAATGAACTTTCACTTTTGATTATCATTTTTGTAAATGTTTCAGCTTTGCTTGCTCTCTCGTAATTGCAAAATATTCGTTGCAAATAACCTGATGTGTTGTATTTTTTCTAGTAATTTGGGTGTTCCTTCCTCCCATTTTTGAGAAATATCGCCTTATTTTCATCGGTCCATATGCATTTATCTTATTCCAAATACTATGAACTGTTCTACATATTTGGCCAAATTTGAGAGTTAAAGAAAGATGTGGAAAGAAGAAAAGTATCTAAGGGAAAAAGGGTGGTTTTTCATCCCGTGATATGCCATTGCCATTTCTTTCTTGCCCCAAACAAATGCCTTTTCATACTAAGATCCTCTCTGAATTCCTGTATCAGTTGTATAATTAGGATGAAGCAATCATTATTAATATAATCTAATTATATCCCCCCAATTTAAGGGATATCAAATGTGCAAATATATTGGTGCATGCAAGTGGATCTGTCAAACTTGCAGATTTTGGGTTAGCAAAGGTATTCCTTAGTATATTTACTTTATAGTGCTTTTCAACCTCTTAATTTCAGTTATAGATATCGGAACAACTAGCAATTACTTGCAATTTCCATTTTCTGATATTTCTCTATAAATTGCTTTTCAGGCAACCAAATCGAATGATGTTAAATCATGCAAGGGGACAGCATTCTGGATGGCCCCTGAGGTTCGCCTTCAATCTTAACTTTGAGCATTAAGCATACCTCTACTCAAGATATATCAACGTTTTGCTAGGATTTTTAAGATTGCACATATGAAGAATAAGTTTCTATTCCAATGATTATTAATAATTATTAATCTGGGATATGCAGGTTGTGAAAGGAAAGAACCAAGGTTATGGACTTCCGGCTGATATTTGGAGTCTCGGATGCACTGTGCTGGAGATGCTTACGGGCCAAATTCCATACTCCAATTTGGAATGTGTATGTATCATATCATTGCTATTTTTTCTCCAACTACCTTTTGCATGCGTCAGTAAGGGTGATTTTACAATCCCTGATTATCTTTCTCTTTTCTGTTTCAAGAGGGAGCTCTTCAATTTTCATAATGTCTGCTTGGATTTTAATTCCACTCCCGTTTTTTTTCGTTCACGTATTTGGCTCAACATAACTGTTTGCCTTTTCAGTTTTGTTAACCACTATCAAAGAGTTCAGGCTACCCATTTTGATCCAAATTCTTAATTTTCCTACTTATTTGTAAATTAAATTGTGGATTTTGTTCATGTTCTATCTCACGTGTTTCCAGTAACATAGACATGTTGGTTGATTCGTATAGGTATATAAACAAAATGGTTACTTTTCCATGACATTGAAATATATCGATAATAACTATGAAAAATGCATTAATGCTGGTTTTGACTTTTGATTGATCTCTTTTAACAACAGATGCAGGCAATATTTAGAATTGGGAAAGGTGAGCGGCCTCATATTCCTGATTTTCTTTCGAGAGATGCAAAAGATTTTATCATGCAGTGCCTTCAAGTTAATCCTGATGACCGTCCTACTGCTGCTCAACTATTAAACCAACCATTTCTCCAAAGGCCACTTTCCCAGTCTTCATCTCCTTACATTCTTGGCAGATAGGGTTAAAATTTGTCATTTTCAACTATGAAACATAATGAAGGTAAAGATTGTTACATGGAATCTCACTTTAATACTCTTTTCCTCAATTTATCGATGAAAATAATGTATAGAGCTTAGCTTTAGGAACAACAGTGGCAAGAATCAGATAATCATTCTTATTGTACATATTAATTTATTTAATTTTTATAGAGGTACATGTTACTCCCTCCGTTCCTTTTTTTAAGCATCGTTTTAGAATTTTAACACAAAAATAGCGAAGTGTATTTTTGCACACTTTTTTCCTATTATACCCTCATGTTAATCCACTAATAATTTCCTATATTTTTGCATACACTTTATCCTTCCAATAAATTTAATATGTAACAAACAATTATTAGTTGCTACTATCTTTCTCAACAAACTCCTATTTTTTTGCGCTCTCTCGTAACAAACAATTTTCAATTTTGTAAATATCGTGCATATCTCTTGAAATTTTGAACAAGTACTACTCATGTTATTTATAGAATTTTAAATCTTCATGGAACTATTATCACAGGTAGCCAAATTTTGTTTAAATTTAAAGATAACAAGAAATAAATTTTGTCTTGTCAAAAAAAAAAACAAATTTTGTTTTAAAACAAAACAAACAAACTTTGTTTAAAAAAACAACTTTAATTCTCCGTATATACAACTTTAATTAGTTTAATTGAAAAATATAAAAATAATTGACAAAGGGTATAATTGACAAATCATACCCTTAAAATACCAAAACAACAGTTAAATAGGAACAAAAAATTCTAAAAAGACATTTCAAAAGGAACAGATGGAGTATTTATTAACATGCCATCTTTTGTGGCATATTTTATATTTTATATTTCAAAGTTGTGTTTTTTACATTTTTTCTTCTTTTTGTTTGAGTCCATGTTTGATGTTTCTCTTTAAGAATTTGGTCTTCGGTTTAATGAAAAGTAAATTCTTAGATACAGTGCTACAAAATATGGAAAAAATAGCGCTCCTTTAATAACACTTTTAACAATTAAGCGCTATATATAAGAACATGGAGATTTTAGATAGCACTTCTTGTAAAAAGCGTTATCTTTAATACTAAGTCTATATAGCGCTTTTTTTAGAAAACACCAACATAAGTACATTAAAAATTAATAAATTTTAGAAAAAATACAGTAATAATCCTTTATGGCCCTCATCATAGGATTAAATAGCGCTTTAAAAGCGCTGTCATAAAGTTTCAGAAAGGTAGCGTTTATACTTTATAAAAAGCGCTATCTATCAATCAAGTATATTTGGTTTAGTGGTAATGCGCATTTGCAATCAGCTCTAGGTCTGTAGTTTGGTACCTTAAGGGTCATATTTTGTTTTTTAATTTTAAAAAAGCTAGTTTTTTTTATTCTGAAAGATTAAAAAAAGGCTATTTAATAACAATTAGTGTTATTTTGTTGGATATCCTCCGATAACCATAAGTGCTATTTTGTTGGATATCCTTAAAAAAAAAAATTGGTTACGAGATATCCTTCAAATTAAAAAACAGAATAAATTAATCATTTTTTTAAGTGTTATTTAATAACATTAAGTGCTTTCCTAAAAAACAAATAACAATAAGTGCTAAAATATTTTTCTTTATTTACTAAAACCCAAACCGTGTCAAAAGTCACAAACGTGATTTCCAAACTGAAAACATGATTCATTCATTCATCAATTCCATAACCGTAAATTAAACCCCAAATCATGTCTGTCCTCATATCATCCTTTATTTCATTTATTCAGTCATCCATCCATTGATTCATCCATCCCAGAACATCTTCGATGCGGTCTCTCTTCTATCTGTCGTATGACTTCTCACAACCGTTGTCATCCGGTTTACGTCTTTCTTCATTCCAGGTACCATCTTTATTCTTTTCTTACTTTTTTTCTCTATCAATTCAATTTCATTGAATTACCCTTCAATTTTGCATATTTGACGTTTTAGTGTTTTTAGGGTTCAAACTTAAATTATTAATGGAGTGTTGGTATTTGGGAGAATTTAACAATGAGAACCTGAAATTTTGCTGCTAAACATGTTGTCAGTGAAAACATTTCTCTGTTACCGAATATGTGTCGTTGAATTGACATTCTTGATTGTTTTTGGTATTGAATGTGTGTCAACTGTTTTATTAATTCTTAAGCCTACTCTCTTTCTTAAAATTTTGTTATCGAAGTATATGAAAAAAAATTATCAAAATAAAGGTATATGAAACATTTTATCAATTAAAATACATTATTCTAGCATCAAAAATGTAATTAGTGACTAAGGGTGTGTTTGTTTCAGCTTTAAAAAAGAAAATAGATTTTGTGTTGACATAATCTAGAGATTTAAAAAAATATCTGAAGCTATTTTTGTGCTTATTACCCATAAAAATCATTTAAGTGTCAAAATAGATTTTGTGAAATGTCAATCCTAATAGCTTTTCAATTTAGTGACAAAAGTGGATTTTTTAGGAAAAAAAATAGATTTTTTTTTCTGAATTTTTTTGAAACAAACAAGGCCTAATACTTTTCACATTCAACTTCAATTGTAGGATATCTTCACTTTTGTTATTTGTATTTACTTTTTCCGTAGTACCTTTTTTAGTTATTTTAGTTTTAATGCTTGTTGTATTTGGCTATAATGTATTATTCCCTTTAATATATAGACAATTTTGATTTTGGTAATATCGATGTTGGTCTCTAAAAAAAGACTACAAATAGATAAATTGATTTTTGTATATGTAGAAAGGAATTATGTAGCTTTTCAGTCTTTGTGTTTGCATATATATCAAGCCTCCAAATAACTTTAAAATGACTGAACAATTTATTTTATTTGTATGAATGAAACAATAGTATCTAATATTATATATTCATTCTAGGTACTTATATGAAAAATTTCTGCGCGACAATGATTTGACAAAGTCTGGGTAAGATATTCATTAAAACTTTGTTTTCGACTATTTTTTCTCACTTTTTACCACTTTTTATAGATGATTTTCTAACTTGGACATTTGTGTAGAGACATTAGATGCTGTTTGGCATTGATGCCATATTGGAAATCATGTATTATTTGGATCCTAAAAGTTATATGATTTTTTTATAATAAGGTGAGTTTAATGTTTCTAAATATATTTGCTAGAAGTGGTAGTTGTTTTAATTTATAATCTTGCTTTAATTTGTACTCATGATCAGTAGTACTTTGAATTTATAATATAATATAGTGTTATTGTTTAATGGTGTTTTCTGGTATATATTCAGGTGGAGGAGAGTGAACAGAATTTGGAAATGAATGATGATTTGTCTGCTTGTTTTGGATAAAAATGTTGAGAAGACCAAGAAGATAGATGAAGACTGCATGATTGCATAGAAGATTTTGATCTTTATGTTAACTAGTTAGTTGTAACTCTTAGAGATATCCATGTTACCATATTAGAGGCTATACATTTCTGACTTTTATGCTATATATACATACATTTTTTATGATATGGTTAGGTTTTATTTGATAAATAATAGTCTCAATTATAATGTGCCAAAATTATATATATTTCCCTTTAAACTTCTAACTTTATATTAATAAAAAAAACGCTAGCTGTAAAGGAAAAAAAATTGACAAAAAAAATAAAATAAATGCTTTTTCTAGCGCTTTTTTTCCTTTATAAAGTGTTATCTAAACATATTGTTACACAGCGCTTTTAAAACAAAAACATTATTTTTAAACCTGTCTTAGATGACTTTTATTTTTGAAAGCGCCATCTATGGAGAACCTTTGCTAGCGCTTTTAGACATAAAGCGATATATAAACCCTGCTTTAGCTAGCGCTTTGTACAGGAAAAAAAAGGCACTATATTATCTTTACTAGCGCCATTTACAATAACGCTTCAAAAGCGCTATCTAAAGCCAAAAAAAGCGCTATATAAGCCCATTTTTGTAGTAGTGATATCTTGAACTTCGGTTGGGTACCAGGAATCCAGGACCCTCTGGACAAAAATTTATTTAACATTTGCATTTAATTTAAAATGAATTAATATAAAAATATCATTAAATGATTGGATGATTGATATATACTCATTACTTAATCAAACTAGATACCTATTGATACATACCATTGTGTTCAGCTTAATATAAAGACTCATGCAACAGGAAAAATTTCAATTATGTATATGGGTAATGCTTTAACACTTACTCCCTTCGATCTCAATTATAAACAAAAATTCACTTTTTAGATTCATTCAATTTTGTGATCTTTTCAATTCATATTTTCTATTTGCTAACAAGTTAACAGTTGACCTACAAGTGCGGGTGATTTTAATTCTGTGCTGCATGAGTCGGAGAGGAGGGGTACCCCCTTTGGTGGTGCTAACTCACCGGGGAGCGAGATTCGTGACTTCTCTAGTTTTGTGCGTAATATGGGTCTCTTTGATTTTCCTTGCCTGGGAAGGCACTTTACCTGGTGTCAACCTAATGGGGGTGTCATGAGTAGGCAGGACCATTTTCTCCTTTCGACTGGTTGGTGGGATCTCTGGGGGGAGGCGACGCAGTGGGCCCTCCCTATAGATGTCTCAGACCACAGCCCGGTGGTTCTTAGATATTCCTCCCAAAGTTGGGGTCCTAAGCCTTTTAGGTTCAACAATTTCTGGTTATCCCATCGTGACATGGGGAGGTGGTTGATCATAGTTGGAATCGGTCAAGGCCACCAGAATGGATGGCTGTCAGGCTCGCGGCGAAGCTTAAAACCCTCAAAGGCGATCTTAAGGATTGGCATTCTCAAGCGTTTGGTAAGTTGGAGGGTCGGATTGATGCGCAAGTGGAGGTGCTTAGGCTTCTTAATCTTAGGGCGGAAGGGGGCCCGTTGTCTCCGGTGGATTTAGAAGTTAGGTTTAAGGGGTTCCATGACTTGTGGGCGTTGCTTAGAGTGAGAGAGTCTCAACTCTTCCAGCAGTCGCGGTCAAGGTGGCTGCGCGAAGGGGATGTCAATTCTGCTTACTTTCACGCTAGTATCAAGCTGAGGAGGCAGAGGAACTCCATTCTGGCTCTTAGGGTTGGGGGTAGGTGGGTGGAGCGTGTCCCGGAGGTTCGTGCGAAGATTGTTGACTATTTTAGGAATCATTTCTCTGAGGCCTTCGTGGACCGTCCTACCCTTGATGGGGTGGCCTTCCCTAGTATCTCGGAGGTGGTATGGCGGTTCCTTTTAGTGAAGAGGAGATTAAGAGGGTTGTTGTAGAGTCTGATGGTGCCAAAAGCCCTGGCCTGGATGGTTTCAATTTCTCCTTCTATAAAAGATTCTGGGATCTTTTAAAAGGAGAGGTGGGTATCATGTTTAACCAATTTTTTCATTATGTTACCCTTCTGCGATCTTTTTCTTTGTATTTCATCACTCTCACTCCCAAGGTCCCCTCCCCCATTCACCTAGAGGACTTTCGACCCATTTCGCTTCTTGGGTCCCTCTACAAGCTGGTGGCTAAGGTTTTGGCCGGTAGGCTTGCGCCGGTGATGGATAGCCTTATTTCCTCCAATCAATATGCTTTTATCAAAGGGCGTCAGCTTGTGGATGGGGTGGTCGCGGTCAATGAGATTATTGATGTTGCCTGGAAGACCAAGAAGGAGTGCCTTATCTTTAAGGTGGATTTTGAGAAGGCCTGTGATTCTGTTAGTTGAAGTTTCCTTGATTACATGATGAGGAGATTAGGTTTCGGTGAGAGATGGTGTAGGTGGATTCGTGCATGCGTCTTTTGTGGGAATCTCTCGGTCCCTGTCAATGGTTATCCGATTGAGGAGGTCAATATCCAGAGAGGGCTTAAGCAGTGGGACCCCTTAGCCCCGTTCCTTTTCTTGCTTGTGGTGGAGGGACTGAGTGGTTTGATCCGATCGGCAGAAGAGCGGGGTTTGTACCAAGGCTTTCAAGTGGGCGCCTTGGGTCTTGCTGTCTCCCATCTTCAGTATGCCGATGATACTTTATTCATAGGGGAGGCATCGATGGCAAGCCTGTGGGCCATAAAAACAATCCTTCGTTGTTTTGAGCTCGCTTCTGGCCTGAAGGTTAACTTCTTTAAGAGTTATGTGATGGGGGTGAATGTGGGGGGTGATTTTCTTGGTCTAGAGGAGCGTTTTCTTTACTGCAGGGTAGGGAGTGTCCCTTTCACTTATCTTGGTTTGCCTGTTGGTGCAAACCCCCGCCTGGAGAAAACTTGGCAACCTCTTCTTCAGGGTGGGTCTTAGGGTAACAAGTATGTTAGCCTTGGGGGGAGGGTGGTCCTCCTTAACTCTGTCCTCAATGCAATCCCTATTTTCTATATGTCGATCATAAAAATGCCGGTTGTGGTTTGGAAGAAGATTGTTCGCTTGCAGAGGGAGTTTCTTTGGGGTGGGGTTAAGCGAAGTAGAAGTATCCCTTGGGTGTCCTGGTCGGTGGTGTGCCAGCCGAAGTGTGAGGGGAGGTTGGGGGTGAGGGATCTCTGTCAGGTCAACCTCGCCCTCCTTGCCAAGTGGCGGTGGAGGTATCGGGTGGGGGTGTTGAAAGCAAAATCCTCTTTTAAATGTTTTAAAGATAACAAACAAATTTTATCTTGTTATCTACTAATGAATTTTGTGAGCATTTTTCATGAGAATGATCCTGAGAACGTTCTTGCCTCACAAAAATAATCACAAGGCATTTCCATCAAAATACCAAGAGCAAGCAATAGACAAATGGGAACTTTTGCACACATTAAATATCTACATCAGA
>Ga0228711_1001610_pt1 | contig 33604 bp, 18 predicted proteins | sample MedpolnodulmetaG_2_FD_177996 | JGI IMG/M metagenome (GOLD analysis project Ga0228711, IMG submission 177996) | Root nodule microbial communities from Medicago polymorpha collected in Santa Monica, California, United States - brown nodules | ecosystem: Host-associated > Plants > Roots > Nodule... | reverse complement strand
AAAAAAAAAACAAACAAAAAAAAAAAAAAAATCCAAACTTCAATGGTACAATTATAAATAGAGATATCAAAATCGTGAATCACCGAAATAAAATGATTTTAAAGAGCATTAGTAAGCACTAATTATTGATGAACTAAGCTCTGTTTCAGGATGAAGTGTGATAAATTAGACCATTTATTAAGTTCAACAAGAGTTATGTGCCCTTGACTGTTTTAATTATTTAAATGTCATCCCATTAACGGTTAAACATTCTATATAAGGTGAAAACCTAACTAATAAACCAAAATGGTCATGAGAGTATTTAAAGCTCTCATGTTGCTCTCACTAGTTATTTCTCAATCCTAAAAAGCACAATGTCGGTTCATCTTTCATATTGTAGATATGACATAATTTGTGTCTATAATCTTTGACAACTCAATTAAAATTTGAACAATTGAGCCTTGAACCAATCGGTCAGAAACCATTGTTTTGCATTTGCATTAATAATTATAGTGAAGGTTTTGGTGGACTGCTTTGATGTCGTCTATCCATGCATCAAACATTTTTAGAAGGTAAATTACCCCATGAAATTGATATTGAGAAGAATTGAACATGAGACCTTTAGAGAAACAGACTCCAAGGTTCCAAACCAACACCTCCAAGACAACCCAAATGAGTTTGCATCAAAAGTTAATAGGTTAAAATTTATTTCTCCTCAAGCTTTAGGGATAGAAATGAGGTGAGCCGTTGAACATTGTTTAGTTCAATTTAAATCGATAAAAATTAACTTGGTCGAAAACTCGATTCGAATTCATCGCGAACTTTTTTCCAGCTCAAATTTGATTCGATTCAAGCTCATGAACAACTCAGTTCGCTTGATAACTCAAATCAAATAAGGAGAGAGAGTGATTGAGAGGGAGATTTAAAATGAGCATAAAAATAGCATAAACCACCTAAAACCCACTTATAAGTGGTACTGATCTTAATCAATCAATTAATTGATAACACTATGATTATGGATTCCCATAGTACATGAGTATGAACGAGTAAGATAATTTGCTCCTTGCCGTCAACAAAACTTCCAATGGGAGACTAATGAAATTGCAAGCTTAAAACCTGCTACCTAGTTGTCGAATAAACTTACATCCTATCAACGTTTTCAAGGGCATTCCTATTTTATTTTTTACTCAAGTAGGCATTACCTTTGGCTATTTGATTTAATTTCTTTTTTTTTTTTAACAAAAGTCAAAATGGAATTTATTTACGATATTAAAGGTTCTTCTTAACACAAGAAGTACACAAAAAGAACACATAGCACAAACAGATAACTACAATAACAAGAGATGAAGAAAAATCCACAAAAGTAACTCAACTAAGTGGTTAAATCCACATACAATAAAGGATTAACTCACCAGAGATGAAGATCAAAAAACTAAATTTGGATTTTTTTGATGCCAGCCACCAAAATAATAGTAACTTAACTTTATCGAACAAGTGAGCAATCGTCTCATCATTTTAAAGAAAACAATGGTAATTTATTTCCTTACAAATTACTCATACACGAGCGAGTCAAACAAAATTCATATAATAACTTATTGTCTTTGAGCATTGTGCTAACATACTAAAATGTAAAACATGGTCAGACAAATGTAAAAAGGTCAGTGAATGAATAAACAACCATTGTCTGACTAATAACCAAATGCACCCAAACACATCACACCCCAAAAACAAGTGATTTATGCTTTCTTCAATACCACAACATCGAACACAAACATTAAAATTTGGTTGAATAATCCCCCGTCTTACCAGATTGTCTTTTGTTGGATTCTGGTTTCTTAGCAGCCGCCACGTAAAAATAGATATTTTTAGCATGACTGCTTTGTTCCAAATAATATCCTGTAAATCATGTGTAGAACTCGACTCTACCATCTACAACATGTGATAAACCCCACTAACGGTGTAACCTTTGTTAGGCGTAAGTTGCCAAGTCCACCTATCTTCCACACCGATCTGTAAAAAATGTTAGATAAAAGCTCACTCCACTCCCCAACATCTCATCCCCCCAAGCAAACAATTGACACCGCCATTCCAAGCATCTCCGATCTAAAGCATACATTTCAAAAAGAGTGACCAACCAATTTTCCACTAAGTCAAACAACCCCAAAAAACAGTGACCAACCAATTTTCCGCTAAGTCAAACAACCATCTAAACCTATCATGCAAAGTCCCTTCATCCACACGGTCTTTGTGTTTTTACGACCCAACCTCTAATCGTGACCCACACATCTGAGCAAAAGAACGTTTTCATTCCTTTTGATTTTATAATTATTAATAAAGTAGAAGCAAAAAATACGTGAAAAAAATATTTCCTTTAAATTAGTGTAATTAATTTATCAATGAGTAATAGTTTGTATATCGAGTTGATTTATGAGTTAAACAAGTCCAACTATATATTACTCAAATTAACTTATTTATTTGAAGAGCTTAATTTTAAACTCAAATTTTACTCATTTGATCAAGGAACTAGGTTCAATAAATTAATCATCAAATCAAAACTCAAATTATTTTCAAGTAGGTTTACTTATTTATCAGCCTTATGAACCTTCAGGCTTCAACACTCCTCATCCATTTTTCAACCCCTCCCCACCCACTCCATACCGAGAAGACTCTCCTATAATGGACTAATAAGCATGGAGCGCTATTACGTATACGACTCATTTATTGGTGTACGTGGAAAGTTAAATTACCCCACTAACTATTATTTTTTTAGATGACACTAACTATTTATTTATTTAACTAGTCTGACCTACATAACATAATTAATCCATAAATTTTATACCAAGTTCTCCTCACTATTTTACTTTTGAGGTTCTCCTCAATATTCACCAAAAAAGATACTAAAACATATACTACATCTCGTGGCTGGAAATGAGTACCACCAATATTTGGTAAAATGTTTGACATAAGAAAAACAAAGATGACCTCACCAGATAATATTAAATATTCCTGAAAAGATTGAATTTTGATTTGGTTTAATTTATTCTTGTATAGATGAGTGTTACCAACCATTTATATATCCAAATATTCAGGTTGTATATCATTAAATGTGCGACTCTTAACGCATTTTTACATTGTGGACCGAACATATTGAACATTTTAAGCGTGGCCTTAGTGGGTTACTCAATAATTCTTGAATAAATCGATATCATTTTAGTATTTTAGATTGAACGTCATCATTCCTTACAAAATAAATTTGTGATGTGAAGACGGTCTCATTTATAAATTTTTATATTTAAATCTTATCTCATTCAATATAAACACTTAAGGATAAGATCTATTATCAATTTTTTATATCTATTTCTCTCTAGCTTACTTACTCCATTTATTTTGAAAAATAGAAAGGATCTTACTCAAGTCATAGTAGCTATTTTGGTAACTTGTGGGAAGCAATAATTAAGATGCAATGCTTCTCATACAAGAAATGATTAAGAAAGAAAGCTGCATCCAACTAACTAATAAATCAAAGAATCTTTTTGTTTTTCTAATTCTAGGTATAGAGAATCTGTATTTTTCACAAATTGATTCCTCCTTATTTTTGCACGTAAAGTATACAATCACTATCCCACCACACACACCCATCAAAAATTAGTATTTATTTAATTAATACATATATAGTCATATGCTATGCTGACTATATATTGCGTTAGGTATACAAATTCACTTTCAAAAACATAAATTATAAATGCCAAGTGGAGTAAGATAATACGTGCTTTATATTTCTTCCATTCCCATTATTTCAACGACTTTAGTGCACAATAAACAATCATATGCACTTGCTTACAAATTTGGTTTTCCACTAATTTCCTATGAGATTCGAGGTATAAGGTATACAATTAAAAAAAAAAATATTATGTATTGATATATAAATGATAAGTAGTCGTCATTAGTATTGCCAATGTCATTTTTTTATTTTTGAAACCAAAAATGTTAACTGGATCGTTAGTGTTGAGAATGGAGATTAAATCATTCACTAGTTAGAATTAATTTTCAAATAAAAATATCTAATTATAAATTATTTCATTCAATTTTAATTTAACCTATCAACTTTAACAAATTTAATTTAATTAAAAATCATTCGAATCAAATATAATTGGCCCACTAATCAAATTTACTATGGCCTTATACTATGGGAATGGAGTAAGAGTTCCCTGGGAAACTCATTAGAGATAAATAAATGTTGGCCCTACGACTTTATCTTGTACTATAACAATTAATTAATACATCGTGACAAGACATGATAATCCACAATAATTGATGTGTTATTATATAAACAAAAGTAGATAAAACCGATGCTCACTTTTATTAACACTTCCATTTCATTTTTTTTCCCTTATTATCTCATCTTCTTCCTCTCCATCTTTCTTGTTCTTGAAGAATTGGATTAATGGCTGTTCACTGCAATTCTTTAGCTCAAATCCCAATTCAGAATTATGATAATTCATTTGTGAAATATTCAAACAATTTGTTGATGTCCAAACGATGCTATGCTCCAAAGAAAAAGTCAACAGTTGGTCCAGCTCTATTGAAAATCACAGCATCCATCCAGAACAAGGTTAAAATCCTATTATCGTTTATCTTTTATATAGTCAATTGATAAATATATACTCCTCTCGTCTTAAAATATAAGCAAAACTCGGTCAACAAAAGTTAAAGTACTTGGTTCAAAATCTGTACAAAATACATCGACTATGTTGATCCATTTTCGCTTATATTTTAAGATGGAGAAAATATCTATTACAAAAGCTGAATTGCTTTTTAAAACAATAAGTTGAATTAGTTTGAAAATTTAGAGATAGAAAAAAAAAATCATCTCTTATTATATCACTATTAAGTATGTCAAAATTGGAGATCAGATACCATTTTTAATAAATAATCTTTATTATATATATATATATTAGTAGAAACTAGACTAGGACCAAGAATAAGGAACCTTCTCTTAATTAATGTCTAATTTGATACTAAACAGGTTGTTTATGAGGATGAGTCTCAAGGCATAATTTGCTACCAAGATGAGAGTGGAGAAATAATTTGTGAAGGGTATGATGAAGGGCCATCTTATAGACAAATTTCAAGACCAACCCATCACCAAAGGTAGATAATACTCAATCAAAATATTGTATTTTCTTATCTTATATAAATTTGTCTTACCAATGGAATTTTTTGTTGTGCTTAGGGATGTTGAAATTGTGAATCTTCTAAAACAAAGTTGGTTTCAAATTGCAAAAGGGAAAGAAATTGATGATGCAGTTGAAGGTGGTCGTTTGCAAGAGGATTTAATTTGAATTGCAATAAAATGGTTTAACTTGTTTAACTAATCAATCTGGCTTTTGTCACACTCATAGCTTCGAGGTTTGAAGAGTGTAATAGTATGTAAATTATAAAATGTGAATAGTGTATCAAATAGCACATGTGTAGTAGGTTAGTTCCTGCAGCACATTTTTCATTTTACTTGCAAGATGTAAAAATTAATAATAGCAATGTTTTTATCAATTGTTTTTTCCTCTCCAATTATAGTTTGTATACTAATTTTAGATTATATAATTTGATGATACAGTACAGGAATAAAAAAAATTAAGGATGACTTCATAATTAAAAATATAGCAAAAAATTGTTTAGGAAGCCTATAATGAAATTTGAATCAAACAATATTTTTGCTATTTTAAAATAATATTAAAAATAAATAATCCAAGGAATTTGTTTGAACTTTGATACTTGAAGAGTAAATTATCCAAGTACCCCAAAAATTATACAAGTCACTTAAATTTGTGAATAAGCAAAAGAGTTATTAAATTTCCTTAGGGGTAAAAATTACCAATCCATACAAAATTTCATAAGTTTCTTTGGTGATTTCATCATACTTTAGGATTTTCATGGGAAACAACTAATGTTATGTTGTGTTCTCTACTCATGCTTATGAATGAGACTCAAATCCGCTCAAGTATAACCAAAAATATCAAAGGTTGAAGTTCTTATCATAAAGCGCTCAACAATTGTTTCTATGAGCTTAGCTCAGTTGGTAAGAATAATGCATAATATATGCAAGGTTTAAAGTTTTAACCCCGAACACCACCAAAAACTACTCAACAATTAAAGAAGCAGACACAATCAATATAAAAGCCTCCACAAGAGCCATATGTTGCATACTCCCATTTGATGCACTTTGTACTACAATCTGAGTTATTGGTACATCGCCCTGACCATGTTCTACTTTTCCTTCCACAAAGTGTTGCTTCCACTTCTACACATAAAATGAAAAATAATAATGTAGCAAATTAAAAACTTAAATAAAGATTAAATTTGAAGAAGCACAATAGAATAAACATAGGCTGTAAAGTTAGTTTGTACCCCATGTAGAAATAAAGAGAATGATAAGACAATGGAACATGAAGATGATGTAGAATTTACTAGTAGAGAAAGTCATGATTTCTAAACAAATGACGTTGAAATGAACCATCAAAATGTTTGGTTCTATCTAAGTATATATAGAAAGCAATATACACTGATTGAATTTTTATTCTTTTAATTTTTTTATATTTTCAATTTATTATTATCAATTTATTTTAATTCATCCGTATAGTCTATTAGAGAGTCAAGGAATGGAAAAATTATTGGAAAGAAGTTCAAAATATGAATTCATTATTGCCATCTTGTTTTAGTTTGCATGTATAGTTTCTCTAAGCCAATGTTGGACAAAGTATATTGGGAAGAATATCAAACAATTTGGAGTCGACATGTGTCGTACCGTGTAATTTTTTGGTATTTTATTCATATATGATGTAAAGAAATATTACACTTTTAATCATCAGTAATCGTTGTATCAGTAAAAAGATTTAATTTTAATCATAACCATTTTTGATAGTCTCTTAGGGTCCGTTTGGTTCGAGAATTAGGAGGGGAAGGGAGGGGAGGGGAGGGGATGAATTTTAACGGAGGGGAGGGGAGGAGAGATATTTTAATTAAAAGTGTGTTTGGTTCACAAGGGGAGGGGAGGGATTTTAAAATTATTTTACTGTTTTACCCTTAAACTTAATTAAATAAGGATAATAAAGTAACGAAACAATAACGATGTAATCTATAACAACACAATGTAGACGATGGAATAATGAATTAGTAATAGGGTTTTACAAGGAGTAATAAAAGTTGTTACAAGGAAAAATTCTTAATAATATACGATCAAAGTTGTTACAAGAAAAAATTGTTAATAATATGGAATAAAAGTTATTACAAGATAATATAACCTATAACCTAATAATAATAAATGTTGTTACAAGGATAATATTGAGATTTTAAATTAATATAAGGATAATTTTGACGGTGCAATAAAATTTGCTCCTCTCCCCTCCCCTCTAAAACTCTCGAACCAAACAGACCCTTATATTTTGAGGCAATTTCTAGCCTCTTATATTTTGAGGCAATATAAGATCATAATCGACATTGAGTCTCACATTGAGTCTTTTATGTCGTCCCTATGATTTACCTCGAAAGAATAATGAGAGATATTATATTGTTTTTTTCTTTTCCATGAAATGATAAAGTTTTCAAGGAAAACTAGAAATTTATATTGAACATGCAAGTATTTGGGCAAGAACCTGATAAAATCACAAAGTCCCTAGTTGTTTGAAATGAAGGAAGTTGGGAAGAAAAATTATTTTCGTGTATTATTCTTTAAGTGATGCAAAATCTCAAGAGCATTATTTTGTTAAGTGTAAGTGGGGGGTGGAAGAAATTGACTTAACCTTCGTACAACATAAAAGATGTCATAGCAATTATTATTCAAGTAGAAAACCTTATCAATTAAACTTCATTAAATTGAAGGATCAGACAAACATATGATTTAACTGTGGCTAAATGTGTTTTCAAGATTTTTATATACACAAATTGCAAGACCAACCCATCACCAAAAGGTAGATAATATTCAATTAAAAAATGTGAAATTATTTTTCCATCCTCTATACATCTCCCACGACCCTTGAAAATCCGAAAAATTCTCATTTATGTTTTTCAGAAATCTAGAATACGACATTAACTTAACCATGATTTATTCGTGACTAAATGTGTTTTGAGGATTTTTACAAATCCGAATTTTAAAATTCGAATATGTAAAATGCCCATATGAGATTGCTATGTCAAAGAAAGTGAAGGAGTATCTTCAATCGATAGATCACTTCATATTGTATATACTTTTCGTTGTCATTGAAAATATTCAAAGCAAGGTGCACCTTAGCCGAAACTTCTACAGGTATGCCATGAAGACATTTTTCACCTCAAAGTTAGCCATTGAAGTTATAATAAGCAATGATTCATCATGCCTGGTAGTGATCTACATACAAATTAGGCAACAGATGAAATTAGCAATGGAAAAATTAAATAAAAACCGTTAAACCACTGCCAACGGCCTCCTCTCATGTCTCCCAAAGTCTCTCTCGCCCAACTAGCACCTCTGCTCCTCTCACCACCGTTTTTTGACTACTTCGACTCCCCCAACGATGGCCTCTGATTCCCCATCGCTGAAATGGGGTCCTTTGCTTAGCCTACACCCACATCGACCATATCACTATGCAAAAATAATGTGAACTTTCTTGACCGGGTCCTTACCTAGTTGGCCTGCATCTGCGCCAACATTCATGACTGATCTGATGTTGTAACGAAGATCACTTCGAACTTATTCTTCTTCTCATTGCCTAGCCCATCCCCAAGATAAACAAGAAATCATAACACTTTATTCCCATTGCATCAATAAGAATTCCCAACAATATTTAAAGCCAAGGCATGATGATGACAAGAAATTTGAGATATTGGAGCACTTCTGAAAAATTATACATGTATGTAACTTGACACAAATGTGACTATATGTGTTTTGTACATAAGATTTCATCCAGAGGTCATCAAATACCATGTGGCTTCTAAAAGCCCCCTCTGTGTGTATCTTTCTAACAATTTTTTTTTTTATAATATCTATAGTTGACCAACTTACAATTGAACCAAAAGAATTCCTATATAATTTTCAAAACCAAAAATATGGAGGGAGTTGATGATTCCCCAAAATCGAAGTAAAATTTACAAAAACACAACAAAGAATCATTCAGCTAAAGTCCTAGACTGTGCATTGTTTTCTTTTTCTTCAACTAAATCAGACTGGGAAAGACTAGGAATAAGAGATGGTGGGGACCACTGATCTGGAAGCATGAGAAAGTAAGTGGTCATTGCTTTCCTGAACCTTTTCTTATATTGCTTCGGTGATATAACTGTTGGTGATGCATTCTTTGGCCCTCCAAGGATTCCTGAAGCTTTCACCCATGTTTCAAGATGCTTGTCCCATGTATACTGCCTCATGAAATCAATTATTCCAAGAACTAGCTCATGCTTCTCTTCATCCACCCCAACAAGTAGTGAATAGTCCATTACATCAACCGACTGCAAAAGAGGAAAAACAGATGCATCATGCATGTGAAATGAACTTAAGTTTAGTTGAAAGATTCCCCCACAAGTCCCTCCTACAGGTCTGTTTGGATTGAATTGCCAAGTTTATCAACTGGCATAAAATCCAAATATGGTTTATGATAGAACACTATGGCGTAATTTGATCCATGTAGCCGAGGCCCCACTTAGTGGGATAAGGCTTGGTTGTTGTTGCTGTTGTTGTTGTTGTTGTATCAACTGGCATAAACACTAGCCAAACTATTTGAGAGAACTTATGAAAACAACTAATGACATGTGCATAAGTTGTTTTCACCTTATTTCCTTAAACTCCCTAGGATAACTTATGAAAACAGCTCATAGATTACATAAAACATTTTGACTTTATTTATCTTTTGTTAGAGCTTATACATATGCGCTTAATGAAGTTGTTTATCCAAACCGATTTTAAGAAACAAGAAAATGATACAGTTAAGAGAAAAGAATGGTGTGGATGAAGTTTTGAAACTTACTGCAAGAAAACCAGTATCATTCCAAACACCTCTTTCTAACAATCGTTTTGCTTTATTTCCCACAAAAATAGGAGAAGTTGGCATTGCTTCAATCAAGTTTTGGTCCAGCAGAACTTTGTTTTTCCCTGTACTATCTGGATTATACCGAGACCTCGACGACCCTTTGAGATCATAAAGTCGTGTCACAGTCCTCCTAAATAGAAGATTCTCCATAACCAGAACATCCATCTTGGACTCTTTACCTCCTTTGAGATGCTTTGACGTAACCTTTTTCCAATAGAATGCCATCCAAGAATTAAGAAGTTAAGATGATATATATCCATCCAAGACAAGTAAAACAAAATACAAAATTATAAGTTAACAAACCAATACACTCATGGAGATGATTTATTGCATGACCATTCCATCTTTTGTTTTAGGCACCATTCAATTTAAGATATTAAAAATCATTTCAAATTTCTGTAACTTGAAATAAAGCACCTCCCGAAAATCAGATGAACAACAAAGCAATTATTCTTCTTTCTTTTTTGTCTGAACAATCTTTTTTTGAAAGTATATAATGTTTTCATCCTTGCCAACGAAATATGATGACTTAGTTACTTTAACATTTTGGTGCTCTTAAGAATAAAACTATAAAAAATGTAAGACACGAAAGACAAGTACCTGGTATATGCCAAGAATTTTTGCCAGGCATGTTGGACTTCCTGTTGCTATGGATTCAGAAAGGTACTTGAAGTATTCAGGACCAAATTTGATGAACGATTCAAGTTCCGTTTTGGTAACTTGTTTGATGATAAATCGATCATCCAAGGTTTTTGCAAAGAATACATTACTCTTCCCACCTTGAGCTCTCCATTTCTTACAGCGGCTGAGAGACCTTATGTAGTCGAGCTCTGAAGGACAACAGACTCTTCTTAAGGCTTCAAATCGCTTCGCATAGTAACCGGTCACAGAATATTTTACCTTACCAAGGGGACCATCTTCTCCAAAGGAAACTCGGGCATGCATAGCTTTTGTATAGATCACCGGGTCCAACATTGACGAGTTACGAGTCCCAGACATGGACAATATCATTTCCTCGATTGATCCGAAACTTTTCTGAGAATCAAAAGCGTCATCAGCAGATGAAAAGGATTGGAAGGCACCAGACTCTGAAAAATACGATGAAGCCAACTCAGAGGATCCATCTTTTGGTCTCTCTCCATCATCAGATAATTGAAAATGATATTCTGGTGACATCAAGGCATAAGCTATAATACTTGAGGGTTCATCATCATATATTGGAATTACAGTGTCATTTATACCGATCGGAAGAAGCATCCTTGCACCACCTTGGAGTTCCAGCTTCCCGAAGGATGATACAAAAACAGGATTGTAGTCAACTAGTGTTTCAAACTTCTGGCTACTCGCAAACAAGTTCTTGTTAAATTGGCGATAGAAGTTTAAAAAGGGCATTCCTAACCAGCTTAAAGAGTCTTCCACGTTATCATGACCTTTAGGAGCAGAAAAGATACTCTTGTAGCCGTTCTGGTCTTCTGTGCGATCTCCGTGATAGTGTGCTTCTCTTTGTACAGTGGCCGTCAAAGCATCTGCCATAGATATATCAGGGTTTACAGAAGTGCTATCCTTTTGAGTTCCGATTCCTGACTGGTTCTCACCTGTCCATTTAGCATCAAGTGTTTCAGACAAACTAGGTACGACAGGAAATGGCCCCTCAGAGAGAGCTCTGCGAACACCCAATTCAGGTTCTAAAAGGTCAGATTGGTCATTTATACTTTTGCTGATCGAAAGATTAGGTTGTTGTTCTTTCTCGTTTTGTTTATTTTTGGCCATGTCAACTTCTTGATGAAATGCATCTGACTGAGAACTTTTAGCATCAACTACTCCACGAATGGAGTCAGCACTACTGAATCCCCTTCCTGCCAAGGAGACATCAGTCGTCAAATTTTCATCGATAGGTATTTCCATATCCTCTGAAGTTGAACTGCTTAGTCCAGTTTCATTGCTGGAATTAGCTAAGCTGTCTGCATATATAAGGCGGTGATCCCACATATATGATTGGAAAAGTAACTGCCTCCACAATCGATTAACTTCCAGAATGTCAATCCCAGTCCCAGGTTGGCCATTTCTCTTTTCTTGGTTCAAAATCTTTTGAAGAGTTTCCTAAGGAAACAAAAGAGAGAACCATTAGCCACAAACCTTTCAAGATATGTATGTGCTGCTTCAATAATATAAATTAATAAAAGTTCCACCATATTATTAAATGTGCGCTTGGTTATGCAATGAGAAAATATGATTTTAAATGCTTTGATTTTGTAAAATTGATTTGGACTAAAATTGAGTAAAATGTAAAGTGGTTTATGTTTAGATACATGCATGTAAAAGTGGGTTGAACAGTAAATTGAAGGCAAAACATCAAATGAAGAGGCAAACACTCCAAATTGTAGCCTAAAGTTTAGAATCAACTCTCGAAGCAAAATCAATTCTACTTAAAACAGCCAAACATGACAAAATCAGTTCTACACCTCTAGAATCAATTTCGGCCCAAACATACACCAAGAGTGCTAACATAATAAATCTTTTGTAACAATAAAAGGATAAACATTATAATATTCTAAAACAAGATTGATCTTACATCTCATAAGACTAAAAGTGAATGAAACAAAATTAATCACTGTACAGGGCCACTACAAGACAGGGAACATGAATAACATGTCTCTATGAACTCAGGTATATTTACCGAGAACCTCACCTCAAATTCGAGTTTCTCTCTTTGCAACATCCCCTCCAGTTCAGCAACTTGACGTCTTATTTCCGGTGTTTTATGGCCACTACTGATTTGGGCTGCACTAGATCTCTTCTCTCCAATTTGACTAAGACCATTGAGTATTTCAGAGAATAAAAGCTCCGCACGGTTGACCACCTGCAACAACCAGAAATTAGGTTCCCTGTCACTAAACCAAATTTAAAAATCCAAGACTTCAAATACTGAACCTCGTCTGTTTCTTTTTGTATCCAATCCTGATTCCCATAATCAAAATTCAGTTTGTGTGGGGGAAGGTAGACTGAGTGAACATCAATTGATGCATATCGAAAACAAGCAACCATTTTCCCAAATCTGCAAGAGAAACATGAGAATGGTGAATTAATGCATCCAACAAAAGAGGTTATGAGAGTCCTTCTCTTACATAAAACTTGGATATGATTATTGTTTAGTTCAAACACAAGGATAGGGGAGACTATAATCACCCGTAAAAACGAAGACAGTCTCTGTGTAGAGAATGGCCACAGCTTGCCACCCTGCTGGCTGCAGCATGGTTTGAGAAACTGAGCTCCAAAAATTTTCCGAACGATAAACCCCAAGCGGCATCAGACATTACTATTCTCTGTGTAGCAGGAGGAAAGCCACTGATTCTTGGACACCGCAAGCACCTGTGCCACATCCAAATTTTTCCATCCTTTTCACCAGGAAGGATAATTTCTGGTAGTTTCTTGACCGATATGGTAAGTGTTCCCTGTCGATGAGTGTAACAATGCACATGTGCTTCCGATGGCATATCACAAGAATGGCATCGATAACACTGGAAAGTTAAGACATACATTATTTGTAAAAATCATTGTCGTAGTTCTAACAAATGCACATTTATTCCTGTAACAGACAATTACCTGATCAAATAAATGGTCTCGTAGAAACCGACCCAATGGTTTGTCAAAGCTTCCATAGTATTTAATTCGAAATAGATGGGACCTCTCACACACAGTTCCCTTCCACACACACCGGGAGGACAACGACACCAAAATGCTTTGATGGTCAGAGGGTGATGGAGGAAACTCTTCTTTCTGAGGAACTGGTTCTTCATTTATGATTACAGGCTTCTCAGTATGGTTTTGAGCATTAGTTGGAGATAACGACTCCGAACCACTTAATTGATTTGCATAGATTTGGCTATGACCATTTTGAGACTTTCCAGCTAAAATGCCTTGATATATCTTCTCTGCAGTATCAGAATCATTTACAGAGGGGTCATCCATGACTACCGGAGTGTTATCCACCACAGCAGTTTCTTTCGACAGAGGTTGTGTGGAAAGAAGCTTCTTATGGTACGACTCTGGAATTACATCTCCTGAAGCAACAGTGGAGGAGTACAAGGCACTTGAATGGTTAAGATTTAATCCAGGTGGCAAAGACTGAGAAGAACCATTAGATAAGGATCCTGTATTGCAAATTGCTGAGGCTAGTTCAGCAACTGTGACACTTTTGGTTCTCCGTGGTTCAGTGTTAGGTTCATGAGCCTGAGACTTTTCATTGCCAGGAACACTAAAACCAGGAACTGTTGAGATGGACCTTTGAATGGAAGACGACTTATTTGGAAGGGCCAGACTGTTTAACGGAAGTTCTGGAAGGGAGACTCCTTCATCGGCAAGAAAAGATGTCTCCATAGCCAAATGGTAAGCTGCAAAAACTGCATACTGAACCACATGCTTGACCTTTTTCAGTTCATCCATATCAGCCCCTCTAAGTAAAATCTGTTTAATATAAACACGAGAACAATGAATTCTTCTTACAATAGTAGAAAGGTTATGTAATTTCAAGTCAGAGTTGCCTGCATATTTTTTTCCTATTATGTTCAAATTACATAAAATAAATAAAGACTTACTGTGCAACCTAATGGTTTTGGGCAATCTTGGAAAAACATCAATGTTTTCACTGTTTTTTTCGCACCCTGACCAGCACCAATTAGGTCTTCAAGAAACTTTTGAACATGAAATGTTTCGCAGTAACCCAACTTTTGTGATGAAAGATGGTCGACTGAAGGCACTATTTGAGTGCCTGTGCAACGTGCTATGCGTTCCAAAAGCGGTCTCTTTACATTGAGAACCAGAGTTATATCTTTAGCAAGAAGATATTCCTGTGCATATCGTGAAACTGATTTCTCTACCAGAAGGATATTTGGCTGGTGTGAAGCTATTTTTGCCACTGCCATCTTCAGATGATCCATTTCCTAAATAGAGAATATAAATCATTAGCATAAAAAGTGGTACACTGGAACTTTAAACTTAAAAAGCAGTGCGCAAGAACAACCTGCTGCAATAGGGTATCTACACTCGACAAGAGATTGGTAACGCGCTGGTATTCAAGAGCTCCTCCAAGGATCAACATACGAGGTTTATCCACTTTTGACGTCATTCGCCGATGAGCGACATTTTTCTTACAAACAACACCTTTAACCACCACACTGTAAGAACATATATCCAAGAAGTCAAACAAATGGAATGACAGGACTGTCACAAAAATTTTGCTGAACATTGCTGAGTTTAATAATATATTTCAGGTATAACGGCCAATAAAATCAAGTGATCAACATAAAAGCATACAGATTAAAATTAGGTATCCTAAATTCCTTGATGGTGTAGATTTTAGTGAAAATCAATAAAATGACTTATCCTCAACAACTTCTTTTTATTTCTACTGCTCTCATGTTTTGAAATAAAGAAATAAAAAGATATAGCCTAGATTTCATTTTTCAGCTCCCATTTTATTGCAGCTCTTTTTCTTCTAATTTGTTTTTTTTTTAATACCTTAACAAATTTCCAGAAATATAAAAAAAAGCAATCACGCCATTCCTATTGAATATTTTTGTTTAGCAGGTTATGAAAGGTGATTTTCCACATTGAGACACACTGTGTATTTATGTGTGAGAGACATGATCGTGAGGGCTTAAAACCTGTTGCTAAAAGTCGTCAAGAATTACAAATTGCAACAGCTGATCTAGAAGAACATGAAACAAAACTAGATACAAATTAGAACTTAAGAGGTTAAAATCATAAAAAGCATAGTATTTACCTTTCAATACGGCTTCCGCAAGCTATGCATTTGACTTTCGAATAACCAGCTGGGTCCATCCCTCCACCTTTGCTCATATCTGGTTTCAGTAAATTAGCAGCTTCCCATGACAGAGATATGATTATTTCCAACCAACTGTTTTTGTTATTGTCTTCAACTGGTAAGTTCTCAACCTGTAATAGCTGCGATACCAAAGCCCTAAAGTGCCCGTCAACTACATTCTTCATTACTTTCTTTTGCTCCTCATTTGACCTATCTCTGTGTCGAGACTCCCCACTACCAAAACTGCTTGAACTACGCAGATAACCCCACTCTCCAGTACCATTCCCATCATTATCATCATCGTCATCGAACAAAATAGCTTCTCGATCATCTTCTTCATCTTCTGGTTCTGGAGGGAGCCACAAAAGTCCATTATTTTCAAAATCAACAGGCTCAGCATCAACGTCCTCTGAAACATATAACGAGGAAGGTGCTTCGTTTTCATCACAGATATCAGGTTCATCTTCATTTTTTGAAATAATTGGCGTTCCTTCCAAACCCTGTGCATCAAAATTGTAGTTTGAAGAGAGTTTTGCATCGATGCTTTCTCCACTAGGATGCACTTTCTGTGAGCCATCAACGTTGCTTATCCCATCAAGCACAGCTTGTCCATAGTAGCTATTCACTTGAGGATATTGCCTCATATCTGAATCCGACCGATATACACCATACTCGTCCTCATCATCGTCACTCCTGAAGTAAGATAAACCCATATGATCATGACAATTTCACAAAAAAAAAGAGTAGCAGCAGCACTCATCGAGTAGGCAGACATTAAATATACTACCATCATTCCTTTCTAATCGCTATTTTTACTTTTTATGGAATTATTTTTTTCCTATAATACCATTTTTTATTTATTATCTCATTTCACATTTTTACCTCTTTGCAAAAAGTAATCAGGGATAATTTTGACAAAACAATACTGCTTTGAACTTTGAAAACGACAAATAAAAATGAAGAAAAACTTCTAAAAAAAACAAGACTTACAAAGGAATGGAGGGAGTAAAAATCGTTGGTTCCTAGAGATCGCCGGCCCTAGTTCAATCAATTACAGATCTTTTCCTAAATAACATCTACACGTTGAGATCTAGATAGTCAATCCCTGATAGAGGCGCGGAGCGGACGACCCCAAAAGTGGGATAGTGGGATCACCGGGATTGCAAAGGATAGATTGTATAAGAACAGAGGAGAGATGGCATAAAAAACAGAGAACAAAAAAAGATATGATAAAACAGCGCGCGCGCGTGTGTATATATATATATATATATATATATAGAGAGAGAGAGAGAGAGAGAGAGAGAGAGAGAGAAAAGGGTCAGGTTTGTGCAAAAAACCCAAATTGCCCTTCAAATGGTTCAAATTTTAAGGGCAAACTCGTGATTTTCCTGGAGTGGGAACCCGTAAACCGGAGCACACGAACCGGGAACCTGCTCTCCCACCTGGAGCGGCCACGAACCATAAGTGGGCTGGGATTCGCATTCCTGTCGCAGTTTTTCATGAGATGCGCCGCTCCTCCGGGATCCCACTGGGATTGACTACCTAGATTGAGATTATGTGATTCCTAAATCCTGATGACTCTGATGCCCATTAGACAAAAATGACTTATGTGATCACTTATCAGATCTCCATCATAATTTAAGTTATAATAAAATATAATGTACGGCTGTGAAACTCCTTTGAATTTTCAATAAGCACAATGGAGAATATGATTTATTAAAAACAATATATGAAATAAAACTACGTGAAAAATGTCTGATTAAGGAAATATCAATATGAACAATCAAGCATTAGTTCTCTCTGTCAACGAATGTAAGAGAAATAGTGCAATACCTGCTTATTGAGAACCCGTATTGCTTTGGTAATGGGTCCCCTAGGTCTTCTACAAGATCAATATTCCTCCCTCCTAAGGATGATAAACCTTCCCTGTCAGTGTCTTTTCCTCTCTTAGGTGATTGATGTAAGCTGTTCACACACGAACCCTGTTGCATTTGTTTATAAGACCCAACTGAATAAGGCACGGAGCAAAGAGTAATGTTACTACTGTCAGCAGTCGCACTGGTTTTACTACTAGCGACACTCGAAGCTGACATTGTACGATCGAGATTAGAAACCTGACCAGTGTTGTCAAAAGAAACTATGCCCTGCTCCCATTGCTTGTAACAATAATTGCATACGCGAATCTTTTCCCACTCGTCCCAAGGATTCCTTTGGCCACTAAACGGGGCAGGAATCGAGTTTGCTGTACACTTTGAACAGAAAATTCGTCCACAAAGACGGCAATGGTGTCTGCGATTAAATAAGGTAAACTGTGAATCACACTCGTAGCATACTCTACAACTGTGATCCGGCATCCAAAAATCACGAGACACGTTTGCTGGCTCAGATTGCCAGGGAATCCATGATTTAATGATGCTAACAAGCTCAGAAAAGGTCTTGTCTATTACGTCCATTGACAGACAATCTAGCTTCCGCATTCATCATGTTTTTCCCATTTGCCACTCCTAACAGACCATGTTCCGAATCGAGAAACAGAAACAACCTTGGAGATCCTAAGCTGATATACTTATAAGTCACAACTCAAACTTCTGAAATCAAGCTCTTCAATATCCACAAACAATTCCCAACAACGTCGATGCAAAATGTGATTCTATGATAACAACTTCATCGACGAATCAAATCCACACCTGAATAAAGATCAATCAATTGGTAGGGTGGTCAAAATCGAGATTCGATCTAAGATCAGAAAAAGAAATGAAGATAGTAAATCGCGGGTAACACGGACTACCAGAAATTATTAAAATATAGTTTACTATAAAAATACGATATAATTAATTAATAGTGCAAAAATGTGAGTATAATAATTTCAGTAAGAATATAGTTAATATTTTCTATTTATTTTACTGCCGCACTTATTTGGTCCACAGAAAGAGCCTTTTAAAAAGGAAAAAAAAAATCATCAATAGAGTCCGTAAACTCTATCACTCCCTCTCTGATTTAGTCCTAAACTATATAAAATCCGTTAATTTAGTCCGTGATTATTGTTTGGATGCATTCATGTAAAAGTGGATTGAACTATAAATTTGTGTATAAGAATCAATTCCAGAATCAAAATCATCAAACCCTAGCTTCAAGTAAAATCAATTCAAGAGGCAAAATTAATTTTACTTAAAAGCAACCAAACATGCCAGAATCTATTCTTCACGCTCCAGAATCAATTCTAACCAATTCCAACAAATCACTCATCACTACTAAACAAATACTACAACAATAATATTATATTTCAAATAATCAAAGTCAAATTAAATGAAAAAATCACCGTAAACTAAAAAAACATCATACCAGAATGAAAACCAATGCCAGCTGAAAAGGTCAACAACGAAACAAGAAATTCAACCTCAAATGCTGATCAAAATCCCAAATACAAAACTTATGTACTGTTGACGAATGAAAAATAAGACACCTGGACGATTTAATTATGTTAAAATAAATTATTTAACAGCCGTTATTTCCTTTCCGTTCTTCCCAACATTTCGTCTGGCTGCCGATCCTCAACCACGGTGGTTCTCCGCCGATCCGTAAGTATAACCCTAAGGAAGGAAAATCTCACCAATTACACAATAAAGGAGGAGGCGAAACAATCAATTAAGAAAATCTCTTGAATCATTGAAGCAGAAATTGAATCTTCCATGGTGATTTGATGCATATACGTTGGTGTGGGAGAGAGATGTGAGTTTAGCATTTTTGTTGTTTTGTTGCATAATTTTCTCAATTATGTATCAAGTAATATTTTTTCTATGATCATATCACAAAGACTTGTTTAAATAAAAAATACTAATAATTATTTGGTCAAAAAATATTAATTACTCCCTCCGTCCTTTAATACTTACACGACCTTATTACGTATACCAATGCATAATTTTTAACTTAAATATCTTGAATAATATATTAGAAAAAATTATGAAAATTTGATATTTTGAAAATACTCATCGAGACAAATCTAACAACATCTTGTATGATATTATTTATCTTTGTATATTAGTAGAAAAATATGGTCAAAGTAAGTTATGTCAAAATTACACATTTTCAAACAGTTCATCTATTGCAGGACCGAGGGAATATAATTAAGGTGATATAAAATTATTGTTATTTTTTTATGAAACAAGAAGATGAAAAAAAATGTAATCAAGGTATTCATACGATTTGTTAAAATAATAAATAGAAAAGTATCCATACAGTTATCTCCTAACTTAGCTAGAACTAAAATATTTGCACATGCATTTCTTTCACAAAGAATGTGATGGAGAGTGAAATTCCAATTTTTCTTCTTGTAAACTATAATGATCTCTAACATATTGGCATACTGAAAGTGGTGTGTGTCCATAGTTATCAACTACATAACGTGAAGATAATCAGATTAACAAATGACCTTATGAAAGCAAGTCTGCCAAACAATTTGAGACCAACAATGAAAATTTGGATTCATGTATGAGGCACGTTCGACCAAACTATACTTCCCATAAAAAACAAATTGAAAGGCTTCGTCATAATCACGCATAATACCTTCAAAATCATGTTTTCCGTGGACTAGTCAAAATATCGTCGTCTACCTCAAGCGTATATGTTTCCTAAACCTCTTTCTTCCATCAAACCTTACACACGAGAAAAGTAGGAGAAATATTTGAGTTTGTAAAGACTTGAAGAGACGTTCAAAATTCAGCAAAAATAAAAGTTGTAATTGAATATCGATCTGGTTGCAACTCCTCCAAAACGATTATGTTTCGAGAGGTCCAAATGTTATACATGATCAAAGGGACAAATTTCGACCTGATTTTAATAACTTAATGATTACAATTGAATGACACTATACAAAATAATGTTAAATATGTTTTGGGTTTCTAAAAATTTTCAAATTTCACGTTTTAATTTCTATTAAAAATTTCATCAATTTTTTGTCCCTTAAAAAATTTTCGTCACAACTTTTGCAATTTGCACTTAAGTAAAATCATGAGCATCCTTCAAAATTTTGTATTTTTGTGGTCATGTTTAGTACGATATAGAAATCTCTATTGAAAAAGTTTAATTTTTTTTATGTTTTTAGCGTTTATAAAGTTATATTTAATTCATATCTTGTTAGAAAATTATTTTTTTGTATAACAGATTTGTTATAATATTATAAACATCTCTATAAAACTCAATAAAAAATGTGATGTATACACATGATTTGATTTAAAAGCATGGAACATAGGTGATTGGAAAAAAATTTAAGGACCAAAATTTGACTAAAAATAAAACTTAAAATTTATAGGAACCGAAAACATATTGAACCCTACAAAATATTTAATATGAAAAATATTTACACGAGTAATATATGTAAGTTAAATCCTTAAAAAATGACTAAGTTTATCCAAAAAAATAAAAATGACTAAGTAGTTACAAAATATCTTCATCATTGAATAGTTTTCCTTAAAAAATTGTTGAAAATAACAGGATAAAATTTCATTGATTAATTAACCGTATATACCTAAAATATAAAATGACTTCTTTTGACTCAAATTAATATTACTTCCCCGTTAAAGAAAAATACTTGAAATACTTTTATATGAAACGGTAAATGACGTTTCACCAAAAAAGTAAATAGTGTAAATGACGTCCACAGGATTAATTAGATTTCTTTTTTGACGGAAGGATTAATCAGAAAATTATCCACTTTAGTTTTTTTTACATAACCCTTAATTTTATACTATGTGTGTAGTACGTATTTTTTAATAGAGTCACGGAATAACATGGCGCCGTAAGACGGAGAGTTTATAACAACAAAGTTATGAAAGTCAAAGCAAAACATTGTCAGAAGAAGCACAGAATTTCATGAATATCCCTTTGTGTCTTGAGTAAAAAACACAATCCCTATTTTTTTTTAAAGGAGAACATGACTTTGAAGTATTGCTTAAATATTAAAAGGGTTTTTCTATCATGTGCAAATTTGCATATGTTAAGAAGTTTAAAGTAGTAACTTTGACTTCGAACTTGTGTTTTTTATATTAAATATGTAACTTTTAATCAATAGTTGTTGGTTTTCAATGAAAAGATACTACTTTTAGTTACCTTATCATGTGCAATATTGCACATGTTAGACAAACTCATATTAAAATAAGTAAATTTGCATCGAAAAATGGTGTAATTGTTAGTTATGAAAAAAGTAAAGACTTTGTATTTTCAAGACATAATTTTTAGGAAAATGTTAACTTGTGTCCTTAAGGCATAAATTTAGAAACCAAATGTAGAAACTTATTTTTGAAAATTGTGTATTTAATGTCTTGGAAAGTTAAAAACTTATTTTTTCAATACAACACACATATTTTAATTCTTTTTTGAGATCCTTAACTTGTGCCCTAAGTTAACATGACCCTAATTTTTATTAATGGAATCTTCAATCATATCCCTTAGAGCACTTTTTAGCAAGACTTTTTTTAAATGATAAACTTCCTTCGGTCCTATTTATAAGTAACATTTGACTTTTTTGGTTTATTGCATAAATGATGTATTTGGTCTATATTTTATACCAAGTACATTAATTACTCAATGAATTTAAAATGTCAACTTTTTCTTATAAATAAGGCCGAAAAAAGTATTTATACATTTTGTAACAACTCCTGCGACAAATTTCTCTATAATACTTACATTATGTATTTATTTTTTCTTTTTGTTGTTTTGGTTTATATTACATAAAATATAAAATATTATCATAAATGTAATAAATGTTTGTTTTTAGATTCCTTGACAAATATCTCAAAGTATTTGTTAACAAAATCCTTATTTTATCAACCAAGTTGTTTGGGTTTAAGTGGCAAAGAGCTCATTCCAATGACGTATCTGGGGAATACTGGGTTCGATTCTTAAGGGGAACAACGCTTGGTCAGTGCGCATGCATCTACGCATGAGTCGGATTAGTCGTCCATCTTTGATGAGTCGGAAACCGGTGCAACATCCAAGAAAAAATCCTTATAAGGGTGGATGGGTTGATCGAAGTATTTTGTGATAACCAAAGCAGCCACATAGTTATTAAAAGTGTTTTTTTTTTCTCGTCAATAATATCAAAATAATTTAAACTTACGTTGTGTTAACTTTTTTTACAATTAAATTAAGGCTAAATACTACGTTTGGTCTTTTTAGTTTGACAGAATTTTTAAATTGGTCCTTTAAGTTTCGAAAGTTTCAATTATGTCATTTTAGTTTGACAGAATTTCCAAGTTACTCCCTTAAGTTTCAAAAGTTTTAAATAGGTCATTTTAGTTGATAAACTATTTCACCAATACCAATAGTGTCATTTAATATTTACCATGAAAACAGATGGTATCGAACCCACCAAAAACAAACAATGCAAAGGCAAAAAAAAAGTCACCCAAACATAATTTGTTGGTAATTTGTACAATAAACAAGGAATACCCAATACTCTACCTAGAAACTAACTGTAAAAAGACTCTTTTGACGTCAACGACCACCTTCGCCACTTGAGAAGATTTCCTGGTAAAAATTCTTCCGTTCTTTACCTTCTAAATTAACCAGAGTACCAGGTGCCAAATCAACAACACAACTTCACCCCTTTATCTTTTTTATAGCCAATGAAAAGAAGATATCTAGCATACTAGAGGTGCCCCATGGAAGCATAATTTTCGGAAAATACTTAAGTATCTTTGGCTTTTGGTGTCATTGGTGCATTTAGTTTATGTTATACGAGAGAGATTGATAGATGAATGATTAAAATAAGAGTCATGTAAACGACACCAAAGACATGACAATCAGCGGCGAAGCTAGAGTAATTTTTACGAGAGGGCCGAGAATTTTCTTAAGGCAATTTTTTAAAAACTTTATATATTAAATTTAAGGGTTAAATATGATCAATCTCTATAAAATTAGGTTTCGTAGAGTCAAATAGATGTATTCATAATTGCATATTTGTTAAATAGACTAACAATTTATTTTTCAATGTAAATAAATAAGTTATTTACCTTAAACAATCGTCCATTTTGTTTGACTATTGATAATTTTTATTGCTAAAAGTACATTCATTGTAGTTGTTATAGTGATCGAAATGTCAAAATAAGACAAATAAGTTTATTAATCTAATAATAATTTGTTAATCTTTTTATTTGTGCTAATTTTTTGAAAATAAATTTGTTTGAGGTAGCTAAAAATACATTATTGGGATAACTAACTACATTAATACACCTATTCATTCAATAGAAGAAAAAAAATTAAGGTGGCTAAAGCTACCCCATCTTTACAAAGGCATTCGCCCATGTAAACAATGATATCAAAGTCAAAGACACACAAATACAACCCTTTTGAAAACTGCATACCATATTCCAACTCTCCCTTGCACCACACACAACTCAACTTCGAAGTAGTCATTTTAATCTAATATATGTACTATTATATTTATATTTATATAGAGAGAAAAAACTATCTATCAAGTATCAACAATATGCAAATTGAATTTTCTATACAAATTTATTTTAAACGTAGAAAATGGAAATAACGGGTGTACCTTCCTTGTTTTAAAAGAAATGTTGAGGACATTTTTTTATCAAAGAAAATATTGAGGACTTTGAGAATTGATAGTGACTTGAGACAGGAACAAGGTAGGCACGCACATCTTAAACATTATACAGAAAACAAACCGCGTATGCTTCGTGTGTTTGAATCCATCCATAGAACATCGCCCCGCAAATCATTCAACAAGCAATCTTTTTTTAATAGAGGAACAATTTTTATTTCAGAAGGCAACACAACAGTGCTACCTATAATTTTATATATCTATTGCATATTCCATATAATAAAAATAAATCATGTTTTGTATTTTCGACTGGGCCTAAACCTAATTCATCATGAACTCAGCTCAATTAACAGGTAACATATGATCAAAACTTCTCTGCCAAGCCAACAACGGCTATACGAGACAGCTACTCCGACAAGGACATGGACACAGATGGAAGCCTAGCAGATGTTTCAGTCGTTACAATTTTGACCATTAATGTCCTTGCTCCTCAGAAATATTCACATCCTCCTATAAATACCTCTCGAGACAAAGACAAAGGTACACAGTCTTTATCTAACTTACCTCATACTTTCATTTCCCTTGGTTGACATCGGAGTGTTTGTAGGTACCATACCCTTATCAATGTATGATGAAGCATCGTCTAACCTTTCACAGAGCCAAAGTTCTCGATCAAGTTAACACTTTGAATTTTATTTTATTTTTTTTATAATTGCTTCGAGTTTTATTCTAAAAATGCAATTTTCAGGGACATCAAAATCAAAGCTACATTAATAATTGAAAATATAAGATTGGTTTCTCATCCTGATTTATAAACATGCATGCATGAATGGACTTGAACAAGTCCTTATGTGGCAAAGCTACACCAGCCCAAGCTGAACTTTTATTTATTTTTGTTTGGTCCATAAATCCAGCCCAGAACACAAGTACATCGTAAACACTTTTCTCTCACCTCTCACTTCAGCAAGCCTTTTTCATTCCTCTTTCTCTTAGTAAGCGCACAATACAATACAACACATACAAAAGCAAGCGCTTTTCATTCTTATTAAATTTAGGCTAAGTCATATATTGTGAATGGCTTGGCATGCATAATCATCTATCTCATTTATGAACAAGTTTTCAAGTTTAAAAACTAAGTCATTAAAACTTAAACATCTGATATCAGATTGACTGTGAAACAAGTTTTCAAATTCTTATATGACAATAAAGTTTCTGTTGATAGTGTTTTTACTTTGACTCCTCCTTTCACGTTCATGTTCAGAACAACCAATCAGATTTGATAGTCTCATCTCATAACATATTATTATGCGTATAGGACTACTTCATGTGCTTAGAACCTATGTGAGCACTAGGTGAACACTCTCATACCTTTGCTTGTGTTTTTCGAAGCTAGACAAACAATATCTAGTTACTTAAAAACAAACCCTCCAATTTGTAGGAAAAATAGATTTTGGTAATATAAAATTTAGTCACGAGTAAAGCCTACAAAGGATTATTCAAACTTGAGATCAATATGTTCTTGATCGAAAATTTAATTTTAAAATTAATCTAAAACTAGTTTTACTTTTAATTTAGAAATTAAGTGTTACAACTTTTAATTAAAAAAATGATAAAATAAAATCACAATTTAAATTTTAACATATCATTAATTTTAAATTATAAAAAACAATTTTTAATATAAGATAAATCAATTGTGTCCTTCAAATATCGCGTATAATTTTAATCCCCTGTTTTTTCTCCGAGCAACTTTACTCCCATAAGTTTTCACCATATATTATTTAGCAGTCCCTCGATCTAAATTTTAAATGAACAAGTGTTGTGGTACCCAACATGGTGTGACTATTGGAGAATTCATTCTTCATACAATTGTTAAAGATATTTTACAACCACTTTATTATGTATCATGGGAATTCATTCTTTCTTATTCTTCATATATTAAATACAACTCTTGAAATCATGTCTATCATGTGAAAATGAACATTATATATCTTATACAATGTGATTGAAAATTTTAATCTCCGTACATTTATGTATGGGTTTTGCTAGAAGACACATTTTATGAAGGTGTCTTTTAGCAAATTATTCTATGAGCATTTGCTAAAAGACACCAACTAATTTTATGAAGATGTCTTTTAGCAAAATTATAACTAAAAAGTGGAAATCACACTTTGAGGTGTGGGTTGCTAAAAGACACTTTCATGGGTGACTTCTAGCAAAACCCTTTATGTATTATGTATGAATTTTGTATGAAATAACAAAATTATTTTAAATAATCACATATATTTTTATAAGATTTTATTATTTTAGATACCAATTTAAAATTAGACAAAGACCATGGTCAATATTAACTATTTCTTTGGACTTTTATTTATCTTCATCTATTTATTTATTTATTTATTTGTATTTTTCTCCTTTCGTTTCTTTCGGTTTTTGCATACACATGTAAAAGCAAAAGACAAATGTGCAAATACCCTGTTGTTGTAAAAAAAAATTGATACTCCAAATATTTATGCTTAATAGACATTAAAAAGTCACTCCTCCAATATTTTGTGTACGATTTTTAAGGAAATGATTAATTGTGTTGATTTCAATGGTAAAATCAATTAGTATCATTTACTAAAATATCATTATTAATTGTAGTTAGTGGAAGTAATTTAGTTGAATGAAATTCAATAAACAAGGATATAATAATGGAAAAAAATAATAAATGTTGTATTGATATTCTAAAGTGACAATTATTCTGTAAAAAAATAATGGTAATGAGACAATTATTTTAAAACGGAGGGTCAGTAAGAATATAGTTAATATTCTCTATTTAACAAATAAATTATCAATTTAGTGTGTAAACTATCCCCCCTCCCCTCCGATTTAGTCCTACACTATATAAAATCCATTAATTTAACCTGTAAAGTGATTATTGTTTGGATACATTCATGTAAAAGTGGATTGGACTATAAATTTGTGTATAAGAATCAATTCTAGAATCAAAATCTACAAACCCTAGCTTCAAGTAAAATCAATTCAAGAGGCAAGGTCAAATTTACTCGAAAGCAACCAAGTATGTCAGAATCTATTCTACACGTTCCATAATCAATTATACTCGATATGAACCTTATTTCTACTACCACTCAACAATTCAATTCCAACAAATCACTCTTCACTGCTAAACAAAGACTAAAACAATACATAATATATGCAAGGTCCAGGTTCAAACCCCGACCACCACAACCAAAAAAAACAAAAATTGCAACAATACAATATTCTCAACAATAATATTATAACCAAAGTCAAATTAAATTAAAAAAATCACCATAACAAGAAAATACTAAAAAAAATAATATCAAAATGCAAACCAATGCCAGCTGAAAAGGTCAACCCCATCTCCAAATCAAAGAGGCATTCCTATGTACTAGGTTAACACTCTCATGCCTTTGCTTGTTGTTTTCGACGATGTGCGATATTCGCACAATCATTTATATGACAACTAATGATTTATAAAGACAAGTTAATATTAACACGAAAATCAAAGTAACAGAGAGAGTTAATATGAGTATGAGAGATTAAATTGTCACAAAAGTTTTCATAAATTGGTTATACAAATATCATTTCTCTTTTCAAAGCAATGAGGCAAGTGATGTTATGATTCAAAATAACATCCGACTAGTGATCCTAAAATTAAGGAAATTTAGATTGTGTCTAAATAGGAAAATAATTATCATTGGTGGTTGGATTGTGCCTAAATAGAAAAATAACTTCATTAATGCGTATGAAGAATTAAAAAAAAAAAAAAATCTCCTTCCTTTATACTTTATTAGAGTAATAACCTTGAGGACTTTCTTCAAAAAAAAACTTAAGCACTTGTGTCAATTGTACGCTTTTACTCCTAATCAACACAACTTCCAATGGTTGTTTTTGCAATCTGCCTATGCAATTTGGTGAGGCAAGCAGCACTTAATAACAAGCTTTTTTTAATGGGTTTTTCTATCACGTGCAAATTTGCATATGTTAAGAAGTTTAAAGTAGTAACTTTGACTTGAAACTTGTGTTTTTTATATTAAATATGTAACTTTTAATCAATAATTGTTGGTTTTCAATGAAATGATACTACTTTTAGTTATCTTAACATGTGCAATATTGCACATGTTAGACAAACCCTTTTTTAATCGGTATACATTATTGCCAATGCCCCTTTGTTTTTCTATTTTGGCTTTGGAAGAAAAAAACTTCAAATAAAAGATTAACAAAAACTTCAAATAAAAACAAAGAAAGGGAGATTTGAGAACCGAGGGAAAACAAATGAGCACCACAATTTTTTTTTTCCGTTAACCCTTGTGTTTTTCAGAAAAGTCTGCTGAAAGGTGTCAATATTTTAAATACGTGGTTGACAGAGGTAAACTGAGTTTCTGGAAACCTGTTGTTGATAGTATTGTGGCTCGTCTGTCGTTGTGGAACAATAAATTTCTCTTTTGGTGGTCGTCTGGTTTTGCTAAAGTCTGTCATGTCCTCTCTTCCGATTTACTTTCTTTCCTTTTTCAAAGCCTCTGCAAGTATAATTTCTTCTATTGAATCTATTTTTAAAAGTTTTTTTTTTGGGGGTGGGGGGTGGTGGTGGGGGTGGTAGTGAGGATAATAGGAAAATAGCCTGGATTAAATAGGCAACGGTTTGTCTATCAAAGGAAGATGGGGTTAGGCGGGTGAGAGCTTTTAATTTGTCTATGTTGGAAAAGTGGTGTTGGAAGTTGTTGTTGGAGAAGGAGGGTTTGTGGTATAGGGTGTTAAAAGCCTGTTATGGTGAGGAGGGAGGGCGGTGGTAGACACTCTTCGGTGTGATGGAGGACAATGTGTAATGTACGTGACGGGGTAGGCCAGGGGGTTGGGAATTGGTTTGAAGATAATATTAGTAGGATAGTTGGTGATGGGGAGGGATACTCTCTTTTGGTATGACAAATGGGTTGGGGACATTCCATTGAGGATAAAGTTCCTCCGCCTGTTCGATTTAGCCGTGGAGAAGGATGCTAAGGTGGAGCTTATGGGGAGGCGCGGGTTGGGAGGTTGATGGTGAGGCGTGAGTGTGGAGGCGTCGGTTGTTTGCGTGGGAGGAAGAGAGTGTGATGGGTGTTCTCTTTTATTAAATAAGATTGTGTTGCAGGATGGTGTTCAAGACTCTTGGAGGTGGTTTTTGGATCTTGTTTATGGCTATTCGATGCGGGAGTCCTATCGGTTTATAACTAATAATGATGACATGTTAGACAGGACTCTTGTCGACGACGTTTGGCATAAGACAATTCCTTCAAAGGTGTCCGTGTTGGTGTGGCGCTTGCTTCGAAATAGAGTTCCTACGAAAGATAATTTGTCGCATCGTGGAGTTCTAGCACCAAATGACACGGCTTGTGTAGGAGGGTGTGGTGCAACCGAAACAGCTCAACACCTTTTTCTTCATTGCAATATTTAGAAAGATCTATGGTATCAGGTTTGGAACTGGTTAGGTATTTTTTCGGTGCCTGCAGGTGAGCTACAGCATCATTTTACTCAGTTTACTAAGATGGTGGGCATGCCTCGATTTACTCATTTATACTTCAATGTTATTTGGTTTGCAACTGTTTGGGTGATTTGGAACGAAAGAAACAACATGATATTCCAACAGACAGTTTCTACACCTTTTCTTTTGTTAGAAAAAGTTAAGTTAAATTCTTTTTCATGGTTGAAAGCCAAGCAGGTATCTTTTAGTTATAGCTACCATGACTGGTGGAAAAATCCTTCTCTTTGTATGGGATTACGTCTGTAATTTTCAGGTTTTTGGGTGATGCTCCTTTTGAGTATCTTTGAGACTCTGTAAATATTGTTGGTGTTCCTCTTTTTAGCACACCTTGTGCGGGTGGAAACATCGAAGGTTGTTTATAATATCATTTTGATTTGTTCAAAAAAATAATAATAATGTAGAGTTCAATTAATAAGTAAAGTCCGACTAAAATTTGTTCCATCCAAAAATAGAACTTAGATTTTTTTAATTAATTCGTCTTTTGGTGGAGTTCATTAACCAGTTGAGTCAATTGCTTGGTTAACACCACGATTTTTCTAATCCACAAAGTCATTGGCCATATAAATATTTATTTTTTTAAACAAGACCATATAAATATTTATTATTCACATCAATAAAATATTTTAAAAATTATAATAATTAATAAATGATTTTGAATCTCATAAAGTATGAAAAGAAAATTTTAATTAAAAATATAATATTATGTATTTTGAATCTCTAATAGAAATATGTATTTTTGTTTTGTTATATGTCCAAAAAAAACTTTTAGATAACCTCATGGAGAATCATAACTGTTGGGCCAGCTCTGGAGAGGCCCAAGCCAATCATCATGTTGCTATTCTCTCAAGAAAAATTACTTTTCTCCCTTTTAAAATTGTTCATTTCCTTGATCCAACGGAAGTTAACTCACGTTCGATATTTTTCGGTGGTAGTTAACTTACATTGACACTTTTAAGATCGGTAGACCCGACTAAAAAAGTGATTAAATCGATCTAAAAAATGCTAACGTGGGTTAACTACCGCTGAAAAATGTCGATCGTGAGTTAATTCTCACTCGGTCAAGGAAATGAGCAATTTTGAAAGGGAAAAGAGCAATTTTCTTCTCTCAAAGGCTATAGAAGGAGCAAGATATTATGTATAATATATAACAGTTAAATAAATTGTTGGAAAGGAAGAAAAAAAAACATTTAATCAAATTCAATGAGGTTTTTAAAAAATTGCAAATCAACGTCCCATTTGTTGAGGCTCTATAAAAAAATGTCTCCGTATGCTATATTTACAAAGGATCTCTTATCTAAGAAGAGGAGGGTCAATGGTAAACATTCAATTGTAAGTACTATTCTATAGAAGAAATTCTCCCCCTAAGCTCATGTATGATGTATCTCAGAAGTTTCTTAATCCACATTGCTTTGAGAGAAGAAGTAGGCAATTGGTTAAATTGTTTCTAACTTGAGGGTTGATACACAACGAAGTAGTCGAGCTCTTTGAATCTAGCCTCCTTTACTCCGTTTTAGTCGGTTCTTTTTATGTTTTGCTTAAAAATGCGAATTAATATGGTGACGAATGTGAGCACAAATGTTTGGTATCACATTGAGTTTGCTCAAATCAGGGTAAGTCACTATAATTTCGACAAACTTACAATGATACAAAACATGTACAGATATCCACTTGGAGTGTCACAAGATGTAGAGTTTGCTCTGAGTATAGGATATTATTAGAAATTAATCGCTAGAAGGAAGGACTTCATTGGACAAATGTTGGAACAATAACTTGTGCATAAAGAACCAAGTACATCTAAAACTGTATCAATCAAGAAGCAGCGGAAACCAAAAACATGTGTTGTGCAACCGGGCCAAAATTGAGGGTAATGCTATTGTTCTTTCCGATAGTGGTAATGTATCAACCTGTACTGCTGATACGATCTTAAATAATGACTTAGTAGCCTTTGAGCTTCATTACTTTTTTACCAAAAAATAAATAAAATCATCTTCTAACAGTTTTCATATGGTTTAACAATGACGTTTTATTCTTGCAGTTCTTACCCCAAACCTTTCTGAAAGAGTTTGTTGAATCCCGGAGAATTTTCACCTTAGGTGAAAAATTCCATTAAGACAATGTGCATTTGCAAACCTAAAACCTATCATTATTTTATAAATATTTTTATTTTTTTGTACAAGAGAGGGCAAAGGCCAAAGAAAAAAAAACTAAAAAGTTAATCGAACATTCCAAAGCAAGCCCCGGATAAATCATCATAAAAGACTTTGAACTTCACTAGGAGGAGACTCTGACACTAGTAAATTAAAGTGATCCGTATATATCTTAAGTTAGCGAGCCAATCAACACTTCTATTTCCTTCACGCTAAATATGGTTGAGTTGAACATTCCAACTCATCTTCAACAACTTTTGGATTTTATAAGTATTTTCTAATTGTGTGTATTTGTATTGTTTGTATTATAGATTGATGTGTACGTTAATGAACAATATTTTTAAGTAGAGTTCCCTCTCCCTACTTATTTCTCTTCAGATGCTTGGTTTGTTTGATCACTAGATTGTTAGTCCATATGCTGGCTACTGAGCTGCCAAACCAATGTGATCTTTTAATATAAAAAAAATATAAAATGATAGCCGTCATAAAGATACTTATATTATTTAATTCACTTAATAGTAGTTTTCGCCCCCTAACTTTTACGAAGTTGCGATTTTGGCTCCCTAAGAAAAAAACTACGAAATCGCCCCCTAAGTTTTGCAACTGTAACAGTTTTATCCCCCCAAGGCAAAAAATAAATAAATAAAATAACACGTGGCACCTCACTTAGGGTGCCACATCAGCGTAGACTGAGTCAAAATTGGCCTTGGGGGCTAAAACTACCACATGTGCAAAACTTAAGGGGCGGTTTTGTAGTTTTTTTTCTTAGGGGGCTAAAATCGCAACTTTAGGAAAGTTAGGGGGCTAAAACTGCTATTAAGCCTATTTAATTACAAGTTTTATTTCTTCTTCATTCATCGGATATGAGTGATTTTGAGTCATTTTTTAGTCTAAAATCACTCATTTACACCATCTTTTTCTTTTCCCCTCTTTCCTTCACTTCAAATAAGTGATTTTCACATAAATCAAATTTTTCTTGTCTTTTCTATGATTTATTGTTCTGAGTGGCACATTGTGTTGTTCGTTGTCTTGGTGAGATGTTGATAGTTTCTCTGCCTTGGTTAGTGTTTGTATTATTCATATCGAAATATTAGTTTCGTTCAATTAATGACTTGGGTGTCGACATTGTAGATCTGGAGGCATGAATATTCAAGTCACTTTAATTTTGTTATATTAGTTGCAGATATTTTACTGTTTTATACTATTAACTGGATGTTGTGAGATTAATTATTCGTAGATTCATCATTTTTGATTTTAATGATATTGAATTTATGGTTGTATTTGGTATACTCTATCATTTAAAATTGTTTTTATTTTATAAATAAAAAATCTTATTTAATTACTATATCTAAATAAACAACTTGAAACTTGAACAAAAAAATAAAAATAAACAACTTTAAAAAATAAAGATAAGAAATACAAAGTCTACCTTGTATACATGGACTTTCAAGGTAGTTTTCTTTTAGCAAAGCACAACTAGTCTATTTCATTAATAATTAATGGGTA